>OCAM01000172.1_pt1 | contig 73293 bp, 100 predicted proteins | sample 1538281 | NCBI WGS metagenome assembly OCAM01 (sample SAMEA2580273, study PRJEB22360) | human gut metagenome | biome: human gut; feature: human-associated habitat; material: faeces | place: Denmark | collected 2008/2010 | reverse complement strand
TTTTGGCAGTCCCCCCCCGGCGGGCGCCCAGCCGCCGAGACGTTTCCAGCGGTTGACGATCTCACAGAACAGCTCCGCCGTACGCTCGGTGTCGTATAACGCGGAATGCGCCTGGGTGCCGTCAAACGCAATACCCGCCGTGATGCAGGCTTTAGAGAGCACGGTTTGCCCCAGCGCCAGGCCGCTCAGCGCGGCGGTGTCGAAGGTCACAAACGGATGGAATGGATTACGCTTGAGCGAGGCACGCTCGGCGGCAGCCATAGTGAAGCTGTGATCAAAGGTGGCATTGTGGGCCACCATGATGGCGCGGCTACAGTCATTCTCTTTCATGCCTTTGCGCACCATTTTGAAAATGGCGTGCAGCGCCTCGTATTCGCTTACCGCCCCGCGCAGCGGGTTTGTCGGATCGATACCGTTAAAGGCCAGCGCCTCTGGCTGTAAGTTTGCCCCTTCAAAGGGTTCAACGTGGAAATGCAGCGTGGTGTCCGGTACAAGCCAGCCCTGTTCATCCATCTTCAGCGTGATGGCGGCAATCTCAAGCAGCGCATCGGTTTTAGCGTTAAATCCGGCTGTTTCAACATCAATGACAACGGGATAAAAACCACGAAAACGGTCGCACAGACCGGTAAATTGAGCGTTATCGGACATCAGGGTCTCTTACAAGGGGGAAAAAGCAGTGCGCATTATGGCAAATTTTGAGAGGGGATGCAGCAAAACAACGGGCGCATAGTGCGCCCTGCGGGATCAATTGCCCAGTCCGCGACCAGCGTCTTTGGCTTCGATCAGTTCGATTTTATAACCGTCCGGATCTTCCACAAACGCAATTACGGTGGTACCGCCTTTAACCGGACCGGCTTCACGGGTGACGTTACCGCCATTGCTGCGGATACGTTCGCAGGCTTCGGCGGCGTTATCCACTTCCAGCGCGATGTGGCCGTAAGCTGTACCCAGCTCGTAGCTGTCCACGCCCCAGTTGTAGGTCAGCTCGATGACCGCTTCATCAGATTCCGGGCCGTAACCGACAAACGCCAGGGAGTATTTATATTCCGGATTTTCGCTGGTGCGCAGCAGCTTCATGCCCAGAACGTTAGTGTAGAAATCGATGGAACGTTGCAGGTCGCCAACGCGCAGCATGGTGTGAAGTAGGCGCATAATTTCCTCATTAACCAGTGGAATGGATTATCTTTTTGAACAGAAACGATGTTTTAGTATAGCGGCGAAAGGTCGCCGCTATCAATGTACAAAGCGGGATTACAGTGAAGGGTAGTCGGTATAACCTTCCGCGCCGCCGCCATAGAAGCTTTCAGGACGCTGCGGGTTCAGTTCGGCTTTTTTCTGCAAACGGGCAACCAGATCCGGGTTAGCAATGTAGTCACGGCCAAAGGCCACGGCGTCGATCAGGCCTTTACCTATCAAATCCTCGGCTTTCTCTGCCGTATACGCACCCGCCCCGATAATCACGCCGTGGAAGCGCTCGCGCACTTTCTGACGGAAGGCTTCACTGTAAGGCTTGCCACCTGCCCAGTCCGGCTCGGACATGTGCAGATAGGCGATACCGCGTTTCGCCAGCTCTTCAATCAGATACAGCGCGTCTGCTTCTTCGTTCGGACCGTTGTCGACGTTCTGGAAAGTACCGATCGGGGAGACACGAATACCAATGCGGTCTGCGCTCCACTCATTACAGACAGCATCCACCACTTCAAGCACCAGACGCGCGCGGTTTTCAACGCTGCCGCCGTACTGGTCGGTACGCTGGTTGGAAGACGGGGACAGGAACTGATGCAGCAGGTAACCGTGCGCAGAGTGCAGCTCAACCAGGTCGAAGCCCGCTTCACGGGCGTTGGCGACGGCCTGACGGAAATCATTCACGATACCCGGGATCTCGTCCAGCTCCAGCGCGCGTGGCGTGGTGGTGTCGACGCGGATCGCATTACCGTTTTCATCGCGCAGGGAAGTGCGGGTATTGGCGTTCAGGGCAGAGGCAGAAACCGGCGCCTGACCGCCAGGCTGGATGCTGCTGTGTGAGATACGACCGGTGTGCCACAGCTGAACCGCAATACGGCCATCCTCAGCATGCACGCCTGCGGTGATTTTTTTCCACGCGGCGATCTGTTCCGGGCTGTGCAGACCCGGTGCACCGGCGTAGCCTTTTGCCTGAGCAGAAATCTGCGTGGCTTCGGAGATAATCAGGCCCGAGCTGGCGCGCTGACGGTAATACTCACCCATCAATGGCGTTGGGATATCGCCCGGCTCGATGCTGCGCAGACGGGTAAGTGGGGCCATAAACACGCGGTTTGGGGCAGTAACGGCACCCACTTTCAGTGGGGTAAACAGCTTTTCAGCGGACATAACGGCTCCTGAGTAGACCAGTCGACTAGTAAAAGGGTAAATAAAAACGCCGGCTACACGCCAGGCGCGGTAATACAGTTTTTCACATGCGCCAGCGCGCTTTCGAGCGGCACGGCGCTGCGAGACATTTTTGCTTGCAGGTTGGCGCCTAACCAGAGGGAATAGAGCACCTGTGCCTGCGTGAGCGGATCGCCGGAGAAGGAGAGCGTTTTTTCATTGCGCCCGCTCTCCAGCGCCTGAGCCAGCAGGGCAATCACGCCGCTGGCTCCTTTATCCATGGCGGTGCGCATATCTTCGGAGAGATCGCACACTTCGGCAGACAGTTTTACCGTCAGGCAGCCGCTGATGATGCCCTGCTGACAGAACTGCGTCAGCGTTTCCTGATAGTAGTTCAGAACACGATCCCGGTAGTCACCTTCACTGCTGGCGAAGTGGGTTGCCAGGCGCTGATGGTAGCTGGCGTAGTGCCGCTCCAGCATGGCAACGCCAAACGCCTCTTTGGATCGAAAATAGTGATAAAACGATCCCTTAGGTACTTCAGCGGTTTTTAACAATTCGCTCAGCCCCATACCGGTAAACCCGCGATGCATGCAAAGGCGCTCGCCGGTAGCCAGCAAATGTTCTCGTGTATCGTGTTCAGTGTGTCTGCTCATGCCCTTACTCTAATAGACCGTTCGGTCTAATGCAAGCCCGCTTAGCGACGACATTGCGACAGAATATCCAGCTGCGGTTGATAAACCGCTGATTTCACGTCCATCATGCCCAGAACGGTGGCGAATAAATTGTCCTGTGAAACCGCCTCTTTTGCGGCATGGTCACGCAGGCAATCCGTGTTTACGCCGAAGTTTTTCGCATAATCCGGGGAGAGCCAGAACATAAACGGAATATGCGTTTGCTGCTCCGGGGCCAGCATATACGGCGTACCGTGCAGGTAAATTCCGCTTTCGCCCAGCGATTCACCGTGATCGGAGAGGTAAATGAGCGCCGTGTTCATGTTGGCCTGCCGGGCTTTTAGCGCGTCGATGGTTCGGCTGACCACGCTGTCGGTATACAAAATCGAGTTGTCATAGGTATTGATCAGCGACTGATGATCGCAATCCTGAATTTCATTGGTATCGCAGGTTGGGGTGAACTTGCGAAAGCTGTCCGGATAACGGTTGTAGTAGGCCGGACCGTGGCTGCCCATCAGATGAATAACCAGAACCGTATCCTGCTTTATTCCATCCAGTACGTTGTCCAGACGGTAGAGGTTGACGTCGTCGATACAGGATTTGTCCTTACAGAACTGATCCAGTTTCCACTGGGTCATGTCCGTGTGCGGCACGCGGTCGCAGGCGCCTTTACACCCGCCGTCGTTGTCGCGCCACAGCAGGTTGAAACCGGCATGGTTAAGTACATCGAGCAGACCTTCCTGGTGATGGGCGAGGTCCGCGTCATATTTTTTCCGCGTCATGCCGGAGAACATGCAGGGGACGGAAACGGCGGTTTCCGTGCCACAGGAGGAGGCCTGGGGGAAGTTGATGACATCCTGCTTTTTCAGCTCGGGGTTGGTTTCACGCGGGTAACCATTTAACGAGTAGTTTGCGGCGCGGGAGGCTTCGCCCACCACCACAATCAGCACGGTTTTCTTGCGTTGGCTGGAAATCAGCGCGCCTTTATGAGCATCCTCGCCAATGCGGACCAGCGTCTGGTCGCCGGCAAACCAGCGCATTTTGCTGTATTTCACCACGGCGCTCACGTAATTCGCCGGGGTAACCATTTTGACGATGCTTTTGTTATTGCGGAACAGAGAAGCATAGTCTTTATAAAACACCGCCGCGACCAGGATGATTACCAGCAGCGCACCCAGCATAGCGGCGACACGCGTCAGGAGGGCATACCACCATTTTCCGGTGCGAATGCGCGTCAGGGCTAAAATAATCGATGGAACCAGACCTGCAACGACCAGCCACAGGATCATCTGCGGCGTCACCAGAGCAGTCGCTTCCTGGGAATTAGTTTCGAACACGTTCACAATCATGTTCTGATCGATAACCGTGCCATAGGTATACATAAACCAGGTTGCGGCGGCGCATCCCAGGGTCAGGACAATCATGAGCGGCTTGCGAATAAAGGGAATATTCAGCAGGCTGAAGACAATCACCCAGCCGCAGAACAGCACCAGCGGCACGCTGGCAGCAAACAGGAGATCGTGCAGATGCGCAGGCGCAATGATTGACCAGCTGCGCTGGATAAACAGTGCATTCAGTACGGTGAAGAAAAGTGCACAGCCCAGAGTAAATTTTATATCGTTACAGTGTAACTTTTTAGTGAACCACATGATGACCAGACCATTCGTTATATCAATGCGGCGAGTATAAGAAGGGAAGATTAGCGAAACCTTAATGCTCTGTTTGTGGCGGACATCCTTGCATGCAAGCCATTTAGGGTCTTCACTGTAGGGAATAATGACGTTCTGGAGGTAGGTGTGGCAGAGCAACTGGAGTTTTTCCCTGTCCAGAGCCCGTGCCGGGGTATTTGCCAGGTAGATGAACGAGGATACTGTCGTGGCTGCATGCGCACGCGCGATGAACGTTTTAACTGGCAAAATTTCAGCGACGCGCAAAAGCAGGAGGTCTTACGGCTCTGTCGACAGCGTCTGCTGCGTAAAATTCGTGCAAACAAAGCGGTTGAAAGCGTAGAACCTCAGCAACCTTCACTGTTTTAGCAGGGTAATTGCGTATACTGGTGACATGACTTCCTTGAGGAAAATGTTATGGTTCAGCGTATTACCCTTGCCCCGCAGGGCCCGGAATTCTCCCGATTTGTTATGGGCTACTGGCGCCTTATGGACTGGAATATGTCTCCGGTCCAGCTGGCGGACTTTATAGAAGAGCATCTCGATCTCGGGATCACCACCGTCGATCACGCTGATATTTATGGCGGCTATCAGTGCGAGGCTGCCTTTGGCGAAGCGCTGAAGCGTGCGCCGGCGCTGCGTGAACGTATGGAGATTGTGACCAAATGCGGTATTGCCACCACAGCAAAACCGGAGCATGCGCTTGGGCATTACATCACTGACAGCGCGCATATCGTTAAAAGCGCCGAGCAGTCACTGATTAACCTGGCCACCGATCGTATCGACCTGCTGCTGATCCACCGACCCGATCCGTTGATGGATGCGGATGAGGTCGCGGAAGCCTTCCTGACGCTGCACCAGAGCGGCAAAGTGCGCCATTTTGGCGTGTCTAACTTCACCCCGGCACAGTTTGCGCTATTGCAGTCTCGCCTGCCGTTTACGCTGGCGACGAATCAGGTGGAGATCTCGCCTGTTCATCAGCCGCTGCTGCTGGATGGCACGCTCGACCAACTGCAACAGCTGCGCATCCGTCCAATGGCATGGTCCTGTCTGGGAGGCGGCCGCCTGTTTAACGATGAGGCATTCCAGCCGCTGCGTAACGAGCTTGAAACGGTGGCGCGCGAACTGAATGCGGAGAGTATCGAGCAGGTGGTTTACGCCTGGATCCTGTGCCTGCCGTCTAAACCGCTGCCAATTATTGGCTCCGGCAAAATTGAGCGCGTCCGCGCTGCGCTTGTGGCTGAGGAGCTGGATATGACGCGTCAGCAGTGGTTCCGCATCCGCAAGGCGGCGCTGGGCTACGACGTACCCTGAGCACGCCTGAACCTGACTTTCCGGTGAAATCTGCGCCGCTGGTATAGACTTAAGGTGCAAAAAATAACCCGTGGAGGTCGTATGAAGCGTTTTGCTCTGGCAATGGTCACGCTGGTTGTTTGTGCAGGTGCGCAGGCAGCCAGCGAGGACGTTGAAATGAATCTCGTCACTTCTCAGGGGGTAGGCCAGTCCATCGGGACGGTGAAAATCACCGAAACCGATAAAGGGCTGGAATTTGCTCCCGATCTCAAGGCTCTTCCACCCGGCGAACATGGTTTTCACGTTCATGCCAAAGGCAGCTGTCAACCCGCAATGAAAGAGGGGAAACCAACAGCTGCGGAAGCCGCAGGGGGGCATCTCGACCCGCACAACTCCGGTAAGCATGAAGGCCCGGAAGGGATGGGGCACCTCGGCGATCTGCCGGTGCTGGTGGTAAATAACGATGGTAAAGCCACCGATCCGGTTGTGGCGCCACGACTCAAAAAGCTTGACGAGGTCAAAGGCAAGGCGCTGATGGTCCACGTGGGCGGCGATAACATGTCCGATCAGCCTAAACCGCTTGGCGGCGGCGGGGCGCGCTATGCCTGCGGGGTGATCTGATCGCCAATCGTTCCGGGTGGCGGCGCCTGTTCCAGCTGTGACAGGGAGCAGTGCAGCCGCCAGATAATGGACGCCAGATCGCGGGCCGCAGGCTGATGATGGTGCGCCAGCGCGTCGCAAATACGCTGAAGCTCGGCGAGCGTGACGCTCAGGGGGCGCTGCTGCACCCCGCGCTCGCTCATCACATCTCGGAGCATGGAAATACAGTTATCACGGACCTGCGACAGCGGATCGGAACGCGTCTCCCAGGCGCGCAGTTGCCACACCACGTGCGAACAGTTTAACAGCACCACGCCCCAGCGCAGCAGCCAGCGACGGGAGAGTGAATCCTGGCTGTTGTTCAGCTGGCTGACATGATGGTAAACCAGCGATTCATACTCGCTTTCGCGCAGATGTGGCCTGCGGCTCAGCTGATCGACAAAACCCCTGCGCAACTCCCGAATATGCCTGCGGCTTTTACGCGCGTCCGAGCCCGGGCGTAGCACAGCGAAAGCCAGCCACGCCAGCCCCACGCCGAGGATCTTCGCCAGGTTGTCGTTGAGAAAATCAGCGTAATCGTAAACCGGTGGATTCGTTACAGAGATAAATGAGCCCATAAAAACAATCAACTGACCCCACAGACCGGCCAGTTTAGGCATTTGCAGTTTGAGCAACTGCATGGTGGTTAATAGCGGGAAGAGAAACAGCAGAAATTGCCAGAGGTCGGTTATCTGCACCATCAAACCAAATTTCACCACGAAGCTGAATAGCGACAGCAGTACCAGCGTACGCAGCAGAAGCGTAAGGGAATTAAAGGGGGAAGCGGCGACGGAATAGAGCACGCAGCTGATTGCCGCAAGCGTCAGGGCCGCACTGCCCGCATCCCATTGCGTGATGATGGCCCATGCGCCCACGGCCGTCAACGCACAAAACGTACGAAAACCGCTCCACAGCGCCTCCATTGCGTCGGTATGGCGCGCCAGAGCAGGACTACCGGGAACGGAAAATTCGGTGACGGGCGTGGCATTTTCGACGGCTTTTAACCAGCGGCTGCTACGCAGATACAGGCGGCAGAAATAGTTCAGACGCTGCCAGAAGGCACGGTGCCTGTAGTCATATTCATCCGTTGGGGCGAGCGGCGCGATAATGCGGGCCACGGTATAGATATCGGCATCCGGACGCGCAAGAGCGGCGAGCAGCGCCTCGATAATCTCCCGGGTATGGGCTGGCGGTGCAGGCCAGTTCAGCAACATCCGGCGAAGGCTCGAGATCGCGCTCGTCATCCGCAATTGCTGGTGCAGTAAATAGTTCAGAAGCGTGTTCTGGCGACGAAAACGGTAGTGGCTCCAGAAAGCCTGGATGCGCAACAGGTTCATGGTCAGGATCTGGCCGATGACCTTTTCGTGCGCGAGGCGGATGTCATCGCTGCTGTCAGGCTGCCAGAGCAGGCTGGCATGTTCCAGCAAACGTGCGTGCATCGTTTTAAGGGCGGTGATAAGCGTAGTGCCATCTGAGGTACTGGGCAGGATCATCATCATGACGCCCCCGCACAGAATGCCGACCATCACTTCACACACGCGTGCCTGGGCGATATCCCACAGCTCGGTGGTATCCAGCACGTTGACGACCGGAAAGGCGATAATGGCCGCGGTGTAACCCGCCAGCTGAAACGCATAGGCAACGTTATTGGTAAAATGGGCGCAGGCCCAGGTACACAGCCCCAGCCATGCCGACATGCTTAACAGAAAGAGCCAGGGATCGTTCAGGGTATGGCCGGCAAGAAGCAGTGCGGCGGTTGCCCCCAGCAGGCTACCCGCCACGCGCCCGAGGCTTTTACTGATAACGCCCCCGACGGTAGGGAAGCTGACGACCGCCGCAGAGGTCATCGCCCAGTAAGGCTCATCCAGATTCAGATAATAGGCAACCGTAAGCGCAAGGCACATGGCGATGCCGTTGCGCAGCGCGTAACGCCACTGCGGCCGTGTCGCTTTTATCCACGGCGTATTGCGCCAGGAGAAAGCCCCCAGGTTCATCATCGCGATCCGATGGCGACGGTGCAGGTTGTGCCAGAGACCAGGGTAATGTCTTTCGGCAGTTGATCAAACTCGACGCGAACAGGCACCCGCTGAGCCAGGCGCACCCACGGGACGTTGGGTTTGATGTCAGGCACCAGGCCAGAATCGGTTTCCACGCTCTGATCGTATATTGCCCGACCTATGCTGCTAACGTGACCCTGTAACGTTTCTGCACCGCTGTAAAGCGTGATCCGGGCAGGCGCGCCCTCGCGGATATGGCGCAGCTTGGTCTCTTCAAAATAACCTACAACATAGAAAGAGTGGCTATCGACCAGGGCGAAGACCGGCTGGCCTGTGGTGGCGTAATCACCCACACGGGTAGACAGGCTCGTGATCCATCCATCCACCGGGGCTTTGACCATGGTCTGGGTCAGTTGCCACTCGGCCTGTTTCAGCGTTGCCTCTGCAACCTTCAGGCTGGCCTGCATGGCTTTTACATTGATATTGGCGGTATCGAGATCCTCCGCAGAGATGTAATTTCTCGATAGATGGCGGCGGCGTTCGGCTTCGTTATTGGCTTTTGCCAGATCTGATTGAGCTTTTGCGAGCTGCGCCTGGGCATTAAGCACCGCAATGTGGAAAGGGGTCTCATCGATACGGAATAGCACATCGCCCGCATGAACGTACTGGTTGTCCTTCACCAGAAGCGCGCTGATACTGCCGGACACCTGTGGCGTGATGCTGACCTGTTCCGCGCGGATCTTGCCGTCACGCGTCCAGGGCGACTGCATGTAATAATTCCAGAGCCACCAGCCGGCCATCACCGCCAGCGCTAAAACGAAAAGAGTGGAAAAATATTTTAACGTTTTCAATGCTATTCTCACCACACGGTTAACACGGCAAGGCCAAGACAGACGGAGAGGGTAAATAGGGAGAGATCCATTAACATCGGGTGCCAGATTTCACCAGAATACATCCAGTCGCGCAGCAGACGATGCGCAATGAGCCAGATTACAAAACCGACCATCACGGCTTTAAACAGTGGCGGAAAGTAGACCGATGCGCCAACAATCAAATCCTGGAGGGGCAACCCTGCGGAGAAGGAAAACAACGTCACAAGCAGCGATCCTTTGCGGTGGAATGAGGGCCACATTGGCAGATTTCAATGCGATGGCGCATTACCATTCAGTGTAAATCATCCTTTAAGGAATGATGAATACCGTGATTGCATTTGTTTTGGCAATACAAATACTGCAAACTATTCTAAAATCACTATAATCACTTAGCAAGCTAATTATAAGGAGATGAAATTGGAATCGCCATTAGGTTCTGATCTGGCAAGGTTGGTACGCATCTGGCGTGCTCTGATTGACCATCGCCTGAAACCTCTGGAACTTACGCAGACGCACTGGGTTACGCTGCATAACATTCATCAGCTCCCGCCCGATCAGTCACAGATCCAACTGGCAAAAGCGATTGGAATTGAGCAGCCGTCTCTGGTGCGTACCCTTGACCAGCTGGAAGAGAAGGGACTCATCTCCCGACAAACCTGCGCCAGCGACCGTCGCGCCAAGCGGATCAAATTGACGGAAAAAGCGGCCCCGATTATCACTGAGATGGAAACCGTCATCAGTAAAACGCGAGGGGAGATCCTGGCCGGTATTTCCCCCGCTGAGCTGGAAATGCTGATCGGACTCATCGCCCGTCTTGAGCAAAACATCCACGATTTACAGTCGCGCGACTGACGTTGTTTACAGGCCTTGCTCGTGCAAGGCCTCTGTCATGTTCTGAACACCACCACCCGGTTGCGGCCCGTCTCTTTTGCCTCGTACATGGCTTTATCCGCGCTTTCCACACAGGTTTCAGCGCTGGTCTCCGGCGAGGTGGCGGTGAATACCCCCATACTGATAGTTATCGGTTCCGGGAGATAACCGCCGCTGCTAACGTTGTCGAAACCGCTCAATTTGAGACGTATGCGTTCGGCAACCTGTTGCGCAAGATCGGAAGGGGTATTTGTCAGCATGAGCACAAATTCTTCGCCGCCGATCCGCGCTGCGATATCCTGCGGTCGCACTGAATCGGTCAACAGGTTTGAGACAAACTGTAAAACCTTATCCCCCTGCAAATGGCCGTAGCAGTCGTTAATGCGTTTGAAACGGTCAAGATCGCTCACGATCACCGATACCGGGTGCGCCAGGGTTGCTGTACTCAGCGCGTGGTTTAATGAATCATAGAAATAGCTACGATTATACAGACGGGTGAGGGGATCGCGGATCGAGTTTTGATAAGACTCCTGATATTTTACATGCGAGTCACGATACAAATTAAATACATCGGAAAGTAAGATGAAGATAATGATTAATGTAGCGACAGTTTCGAATAACCGTGCCCGGTACCATGAAATATCTTCAGCGTGTCCGCCTAACAATAGCATGAGCAGGGTGACGATATAACAGACGCATAAAAAATTGCCGCCGACCCAAAACAAATTCCTCACGCGGGTAATGGCCATCAGGGTGATTAACGTTACTACCCACAGGACGATCAAAATGATATTAATCGCCTGGCTCCAGAGAACCATAAACTGTCGGGTTTCATTGTCTACCAGGTCCAGTGTGAGCAGGGTTGAATGGCTGGAATAGAACAATGCCAGCCCAAGCATACTGCCCGTAAAGAGCGAGGCGCCGACAACGATACCGATGTGGGTGCTTCGTGAGAGAGCGGACGTACGCAGGGTATACAGCAATGCCGAGATGATTATCAGCACCGCCATTAAAAAGTGGCGGAACATATAGAAAATCATGGCGTCATTATAGTTCGCCACGTTGAACTGATAGAGATCAAGCCAGGCCGGGAAGCTGGACAGAGTCCCCACCATCAATAACGCTGAGCCGGCAAAGGCCAGGGCAATGGGAACAAGATATAATCGCCTTCTGTCGCACCAGTATTTCATTGCCATAAAACAGGCAATAAACAGATGAAACACCAGAAGAAATATCGTCAGCGTAGGGAAAAACAAAGGTGAAAACGAAGGAACCCATTCAACAAGTTTTATAAAAAAAGCTTGTAATACGGCAATGATAACAATGCATCCAAGCGCGAAGGCCACAAAGCGGTTCTTTACAAATCGACAGATCGCAAGCATAGAGAATTTAAAAATTAAAAAAGAAAAGAGATTGCGAAGAGTCTAAGTGAGGGAAATAAAAAATACTTTGCGCACGGACAAGAACAGATGAAATGAATAATTCACCGTGTGAATGTATTGTGCAAATATATTGTTGGAAACGATGATTTTGTTAAATGGATGCGGTCTGAACAGACCACATCCATCAGGATATTAGCGCGGGGAGACGGTAACCTGGCTGCCGTTGCTTGCCAGTACAACACGCTGGCCAGCAGAGAAGCGGGTGTTACCCTGTTTCTGCACAACCATAATGGTGCTGCCATCGTCTTTACGGATTTCCAGCTCAACGCCCTGAGTTTTGTTCATCGCGCCCTGAACGCCCTGACCCGCTACGCCGCCTGCAACTGCGCCCGCTGCGGTAGCCAGAGAACGTCCGGTGCCGCCGCCAATGGTATTACCCAGGAAACCACCCAGCACAGCACCACCGATTGCGCCCACCACGTTCGTGTCATCGCCACCCTGAATCTGAACAGGACGGGCATTAACGATAGTACCGTATGTCACGTTCTGTACCTGTTTAGCTTCAGAAGCACTATATACGTCGCCGGAGAGTGAACTGTCATTCACACAACCCGCCAGTGTTAAACCAATCAGCGAAACGCCCAGTACACGTAAAATCATTTGACTCTCCTGTTCACCAAAAAACGCCCGGTTGGGGCATCCGTTATGGCTAAATTATATGGCATTCCTGACCACAGTTCATATCTTTGCATGCCGAATAGATAAATTTTACTTCAGCAGGGCTTAACGGGACATAAACAAAAACCGTCTGTGCTACAGGTCTGAGATTGTTAAAAAATATTATCACCGCATAGCAAAGCCGCGTTATTTATGATGGAGTGTTTGCACTTAGCCCATGTAACGTAAGGAAAGCGCATGAAATCGGGTCGCTATATCGGTGTGATGTCTGGTACCAGTCTTGACGGTGTGGATGTCGTTCTGGCCGCCATTGATGAAAACATGGTGGCGCAGCAGGCAAGCCTGACCTGGCCTATTCCTGTCTCGTTAAAAGAAGAGATCCTGAACATCTGCCAGGGACAACAGCTGACGCTTTCCCAACTGGGCCAACTGGATGTGCGTCTGGGGGCGCTGTTTGCTGAGGCGGTACTGGCCCTGATGCAGCAGGAAAGACTCCACCCGCAGGATATCGTGGCAATAGGTTGCCATGGGCAGACCGTCTGGCATGAACCTGTCGGCGAGGCGCCGCACACGATGCAAATTGGCGATAACAACCAGATTGTGGCAAAAACCGGCGTGACGGTGGTGGGTGATTTCCGTCGTCGCGATATGGCCCTCGGCGGGCAGGGGGCGCCGCTGGTTCCGGCATTTCATCAGGCGCTGCTGGCGCACCCGGTAGAGCGCAGGATGGTCCTGAACATCGGCGGGATCGCCAACCTGTCGATGCTTATTCCCGGGCAGCCCGTGCGGGGGTACGATACCGGACCCGGTAATATGCTGATGGATGCCTGGATCTGGCGTCAGAGCGGCAAAGCCTACGACAAAGACGCGCAGTGGGCCAGCCAGGGGAAAGTGATCCTTCCCTTGCTGCAAACCCTGTTAAGCGATCCTTTCTTTGCTCTGCCCGCGCCGAAAAGCACGGGGCGGGAATATTTCAACTACGGCTGGCTTGAACGTCAGCTGGCGCGCTTCCCCGGCCTTGCGCCTCAGGATGTGCAGGCTACGCTGACGGAGCTCACCGCGGTATCGATTTCTGAACAGGTGTTGCTGAGCGGCGGATGTGAGCGCTTGCTGGTATGCGGAGGCGGAAGCCGCAACCCGCTGGTGATGGCACGCCTCGCCGCCTTGCTGCCAGGCACCGAAGTCACGACCACTGATGAAGCCGGGATCAGCGGAGACGATATGGAAGCGCTGGCCTTCGCCTGGCTTGCCTGGCGTACGGTTGCCGGTCTGCCGGGGAATTTACCCTCCGTAACCGGTGCGCGGGAGGCGAGCGTCCTTGGGGCCATTTTCCCCGCAAACCCGCGCCATAATCAGAGTTAACTGAAATTCAGCGGGAGGCGTAACCCGTAAAATAGGGAAAAACAGGAGGGCGGTTAGGCCCTCCAGGACCAGGATAGTCTTCGGAATCTGCCCATGAAAAAACTTCTTCTCATTGCTGTACCTTTTCTTATGACCGGATGCAGCGTCTATAACCAGTTCGTTGAGCGTATGCAAACCGATACGCTGGAATATCGTTGTGATGAAAAACCGCTGACGGTGAAGCTGAACAACCCGCATCAGGAAGCCAGCTTTGTTTATGACAATAAGTTGTTAACGCTGAAGCAGGGAATGTCGGCCTCCGGTGCGCGCTACTCAGACGGGATCTACGTCTTCTGGTCGAAAGGCGACAGCGCCACCGTCTACAAGCGTGACCGCATTGTGCTGAACAATTGTCAGCTTGAAAATCCGAAGCGTTGAGATTTTTGAAGGGGGCGCGCACAATAGCGCCACCCAATCTCACTTTCAGCTAACGCCATGTCAGATAACGACGAACTACAGCAAATTGCGCATCTGCGCCGTGAATACACCAAAGGCGGTCTGCGCCGCCAGGATCTTCCCGCCGAACCGCTGGTGCTTTTTGAACGCTGGCTGAAGCAGGCCTGCGAAGCGAAACTGGCTGACCCGACGGCAATGGTCGTTGCCACGGTTGATGAAAATGGTCAGCCGTATCAACGCATCGTTCTTCTCAAGCATTATGACGAGAAAGGGCTGGTGTTCTACACCAATCTTGGCAGTCGTAAAGCGCATCACCTTGAAAATAATCCGCGTATTAGCCTGCTCTTCCCGTGGCATATGCTGGAGCGCCAGGTGATGGTCACCGGCAAGGCGGAGCGCCTCTCTACGCTCGAAGTGGTAAAATATTTCCACAGTCGCCCGCGCGACAGTCAGATCGGCGCCTGGGTCTCTAAACAGTCCAGCCGAATCTCAGCCCGCGGTGTGCTGGAAAGTAAATTCCTCGAACTCAAACAGAAGTTTCAGCAGGGTGAAGTACCGCTGCCGAGTTTCTGGGGCGGGTTCCGCATCCCCATTGAGCAGATGGAATTCTGGCAGGGCGGTGAACACCGCCTGCACGACCGCTTTTTATACCAGCGCGACAACGGTGGCTGGAAAATCGACAGACTGGCCCCGTAATCCCCAAAATTTGTTGATTTAAGCGCTAGCGCACACCGCGCTGGCGCTTTATTCTATGGTCCTTTCGCATCAGGCGAAAAGTCGTGTACCGGCAAAGGTGCAGTCGTTTATACATGGAGAATTTGATGGCAAGCAGTAACTTGATTAAACAATTGCAAGAGCGGGGCCTCGTGGCCCAGGTGACGGACGAGGAAGCGTTAGCAGAGCGACTGGCGCAAGGCCCGATCGCGCTCTATTGCGGCTTCGATCCCACCGCTGACAGCTTGCATTTGGGGCATCTTGTTCCATTGTTATGCCTGAAACGCTTCCAGATGGCCGGCCATAAGCCTGTCGCACTGGTTGGCGGCGCGACCGGTCTGATTGGCGACCCAAGTTTCAAAGCCGCTGAGCGTAAGCTGAACACCGAAGACACCGTGCAGGAGTGGGTGGATAAGATCCGTAAACAGGTTGCACCGTTCCTGGATTTCGACTGCGGTGACAACTCTGCGATTGCGGCGAACAACTACGACTGGTTTGGTGGCATGAACGTGCTGACGTTCCTGCGTGACATCGGCAAACACTTCTCTGTTAACCAGATGATTAACAAAGAAGCAGTAAAGCAGCGTCTTAACCGTGACGATCAGGGTATCTCTTTCACGGAGTTCTCCTATAACCTGTTGCAGGGGTATGACTTCGCCTGCCTGAACAAACTGCACGGCGTCTCTCTGCAAATTGGCGGTTCCGACCAGTGGGGTAACATCACCTCCGGTATCGATCTGACCCGTCGCCTCCACCAGAATCAGGTGTTTGGTCTGACCGTGCCGTTGATCACCAAAGCCGACGGTACCAAGTTCGGTAAGACCGAAGGCGGCGCGGTATGGCTGGATCCGAAGAAAACCAGCCCGTACAAGTTCTACCAGTTCTGGATCAACACGGCGGATGCCGACGTTTATCGCTTCCTGAAGTTCTTCACCTTTATGGATATCGAAGAAATCAATGCGCTGGAAGAAGAAGACAAGAACAGCGGTAAAGCACCACGCGCCCAGTACGTGCTGGCGGACGAAGTGACTAAACTGGTTCACGGCGAAGAAGGTCTGGCGGCGGCGAAGCGCATTACGGCTAGCCTGTTCAACGGAACCCTGAGCGATTTAAGCGAAGCGGATTTCGAACAGCTGGCGCAGGATGGCGTGCCGATGGTTGAGATGGAAAAAGGCGCCGATCTGATGCAGGCGCTGGTGGACTCCGAGCTCCAGCCGTCTCGCGGTCAGGCGCGTAAAACCATCGCCTCTAACGCGATCACCATTAATGGCGAAAAACAGGCCGATCCGGAATACACCTTTACCGAGAACGACCGTCTCTATGGTCGCTACACGCTGCTGCGTCGCGGTAAGAAAAATTACTGCCTGGTCTGCTGGAAGTAATTAAAAGTATGCAGGGGCGTGGGAAACCACGCCCCTTTTGTTTTGACAGGGTTTGGTAAGTACAACATGAAGAACATCCTCGCCATTCAGTCCCACGTTGTGTTTGGACATGCTGGCAACAGCGCTGCGGAATTCCCGATGCGCCGCCTCGGCGTTAACGTCTGGCCCCTCAATACCGTCCAGTTCTCGAATCACACCCAGTACGGTAAATGGACCGGCTGCGTAATGCCGCCGTCGCATCTGACGGAAATCGTTCAGGGGATTGCGGATATCGACCAGCTTAAACGCTGCGATGCCGTACTGAGCGGCTATCTGGGTTCGGCGGAGCAGGGGGAACATATCCTCGGCATTGTGCGCCAGGTGAAAGCGGCAAACCCCGCGGCGAAATATTTCTGCGATCCGGTGATGGGACATCCGGAAAAAGGCTGCATCGTAGCGCCGGGCGTTGCGGAGTTTCATGTCCGTCATGCATTGCCCGCCAGCGATATTATTGCCCCCAACCGGATTGAACTTGAGATCCTGTGCGAGCATCCGGTCAACAGCGTAGAAGAGGCTGTAAGCGCCTCTCGTGAGCTGATCGCCCAGGGGCCAGAGATTGTGCTGGTTAAGCACCTGGCACGCGCAGGGTTGAGCCAGGACCGTTTTGAAATGCTGCTGGTGACGAAGGATGAAGCCTGGCATATCAGTCGACCGCTGGTGGATTTCGGTGCACGTCAGCCTGTCGGGGTCGGGGATGTGACCAGCGGTTTGCTGCTGGTGAAGCTATTGCAGGGCGCGAGCCTGCGCGATGCGCTGGAGCACGTCACCGCAGCCGTTTATGAAATCATGATTGCGACGAAGACGATGCAGGAATATGAGCTCCAGGTCGTCGCGGCGCAGGATCGCATCGCGAAGCCGGAGCACTATTTTAGCGCAACGCAGCTTTAGAAAACGCCCGGCGCCGCTGCGCTTGCACGGGCCTACGGAATTTATAGGCCGGGTAAGCGTCAGCGCCACCCGGCAATCCAGGCCGCTCGGTTAATTCAACCCTTCCGCTTTCAGCGCCGCTGCCACCGCAGGACGCTCCGCCACGCGCGTCATATACGATGCGACATGGTCTAATCCTTCCATGTTCAGCTTAACCGCGCGCGCCCAGCGCAGAACGGTAAACAGATAGGCATCGGCGATGGTGAAACGCGAGCCACAGATCCACTGGTCGTCTTTCAGCGCGTCGTTAACGTACTGCAACTTTTTCTCCAGCAGCGCGCGCACGGTAGGTTTGTACTCTTCCGGCGTGTCCGGGCGGAACAGGGGCGTAAAGCCTTTGTGCAGTTCGGTGGCAATATAGTTCAGCCACTCCAGCGTTTTATAACGCGCAATGCTGCCGGTGGGGGCAAGGAGCTGACGATCCGGTACGTTGTCCGCCAGGAATTGCATAATCGCCACCCCTTCGGTCAGCAGGGTGCCATCATCCAGCAGCAGGGCCGGAACCTGGCCTTTTGGGTTAATCGCAAAAAAGTCATCCCCGTTTTCCAGACGCTTTTTCATCAGGTCAACGCCGTCCAGCGTGAAATCTTTACCGCTCTCGCGAAGCGTAATATGGGAAGCAAGAGAGCAGGCGCCCGGTTTATAGAACAGTTTCATCGGTAACTCCTTTTTGCTGAGGTTCCAGCTATGTTAGTGCGCGTTCGGATAAAAAAAAAGCCGCTAATCAATTAGCGGCTTCTGTTCAGTCGTTTCCCGATGACATTACGCGTTCGCGGTTTTGATCGCTTTAGCGGATTTGTCGTCGTCCTGCGTCATACGATTCAGTTTAGGTGCGGTCAGCAGCATCAGCACGGCAATCACGGCGGTCGCGATACCAATTTGCATGAACACGGTGCCGTAGACATTCAGGGAAACCAGCGGGTCGGTAACGTTGTCTGGTACCGCCATCAGGTTCGCAATCTTACCTGCGATGATAGCCGCGCCAGCGGTGGTCAGGAACCAGCTACCCATGATGAAGCCCATCAGACGCTGAGGGACCAGCTGCGCAACCATCGCCAGGCCCAGACCGGAGATCATCAGTTCACCGATGGATTGCAGCGCATAGCTCAGGATCAGCCAGTTAACAGACACGATACCCGCGTCGGTCGCGAATTCCGTCCCCAGCGGCAGCACCAGGAACGCGCCAGAGCACAGCACCATACCGATAGCGAACTTGTGCGGCATAGGCAGACGGTCGCCCATCTTGTTATAGATAGCGGCCAGAATCGGGCTACCAATCATGATCCAGAACGGGTTCAGGGCCTGATATTGCTCCGGCTCGAACGCGATACCAAGGATGGAGTGCTCAACGTTGCGGATAGCGAAGAAGTTCAGAGACGTTGGCATCTGGCTGTACAGAACGAAGAAGATGATCGCTTCCAGCATCAGGATGAACGCCACAATCATCTTACGACGTGCCGCACCCTGCATCGCAAAGGCTTCTTTCGCGAAGATAAACACGATACCCAGCGCAACCACGCCCAGTACGGCACGTGCAACGCCCTGGTTGTGCAGCAGCCAGGTGGCGACAGCGGCAAGGATCACGATGCCGACGATGGTTGCCAGCAGTTTGCCCATGTGCACGGGTTCGAAGTCTGGTTTTGAACCATAGTCTTTAACCCAGCTACGGCAGAACAGGAAGTTCACAACGGTGATCAGCATACCCACGAAGCTCAGCGCAAACGCTACGCTCCAGCCGAATTTTGCGGCCAGCCATGGGGTTGCCAGCATAGAGAAGAAGGAACCGATGTTGATGGACATGTAGTACATGGTAAATGCACCGTCCAGACGTGGGTCATCTTTGCTGTAGCAGGTAGAGAGCAGGGAAGACGGGTTCGCCTTGAAGAGGCCGTTACCTACCGCGATGGTAGCCATGCCCATGTAAACCACACCTGCATCGTGCCCGGACCAGGCAACCAGCCCATAGCCAATCGCCAGAACAACGGCGCCCAGCATAATGACTCGTTTAGTACCGAGAACTTTATCGCCTAACCAGCCGCCGATAGCGACCAGGCCATACACCAGGGCGCTGAAGGAAGAGAACAGCGTGATGGAATCAGCTTCAGACATACCCAGCTGTTTAACCAGGTAAACCGCCATGATCCCTTGCAGGCCGTAGTAGCCAAAACGTTCCCATAATTCGATCGAGAAAATGAGATAGAACGCTTTAGGCTGTTTGAAAGCGTTAAGACTTACGCTCTCATCTGTTGGTTTATTGTTTGCAGTAGACACATATACCTCTTTTTTTACATCCCATATTAACGGGGGTGTTCATAGCGTGATGACCGTAGTCCATCCGCTTTATAGTTATATTGGGAGGGGAAACGGCGGGTAATGTTCACTATCCAGCCCCATCTGGCAATACGTTTGTAATAATCTGTTACATATAACTCTGGCGGTATAATCATCGGTTCATGCAAATGTTATACAGCGTTAAATCTCATCCGTTCAAAATTGATGGTTTTTTTCACTGTAAACGACCCTGTTCAACGGCTGTATGGCGATATGTTCTGCTATTTTGGGTGATTGGCAGTGATATAGCCCATATTCTGAAAAATGACTGGTCTTATGTGCGGTGTGGAATCGATGAAATCTTGTCTGACAAAGGGGGTGGGCGGGTTTTAACAACAAAAATCCAACATCAGGTTATCAGAGTGATCGCGATCACAGATGTATAGAAATTTTTGGTGATGAAAAAACTATTAACCTGTTTGAGTGTTAAATGACCGAAGAATCGACAATGCGTAAAGGAGAAAGAGAGGGCAATTTATGGTCAATCGGGAAGATATCAGAGCCCTTGTTAATTTTAAGGGCTTGAACAGGTAAGAAGTAAGGTGGTTTACGCTCAGGGATAGACTTTTTCTTTGTATTCGCAGAGATCTTCGATAATGCAGGAACCGCAGCGTGGCTTACGGGCAATACAGGTATACCGTCCGTGCAGGATCAGCCAGTGGTGGCAGTCCACCTTAAATTCCGCAGGGACCACTTTTAACAGCTTCTCTTCCACCTCTTCCACGTTTTTACCCGGCGCGAACCGGGTGCGGTTAGAGACGCGAAAGATATGGGTATCCACGGCGATGGTCGGCCAGCCAAACGCCGTGTTCAGCACCACATTTGCCGTTTTACGCCCGACGCCCGGCAACGCTTCCAGCGCAGCGCGGTCTTCCGGGACTTCGCCGCCGTGCTGCTCCAGCAGGATCCGGCAGGTCTTAATGACGTTTTCGGCCTTGCTGTTAAACAGGCCAATGGTCTTGATATAGGATTTCACACCTTCAACGCCCAGCTCCAGCATGGCCTGCGGCGTATTGGCGACAGGGTAGAGCAGGGCCGTGGCTTTGTTGACGCTCACGTCCGTCGCCTGTGCAGAGAGCAGCACCGCGATCAACAGTTCAAACGGCGAGTTAAAATTCAGCTCTGTCGTTGGATGAGGATTCTCATCGCGCAGGCGCGTCAGGATCGCAATGCGTTTCTCTTTATTCATACTGCTTTCTCGGGGATCCCTTCCTGTACGCTGCGCTCAGCGGCGCGGCGTTTACGTTTTTCATCAATCAGGTATTTTAACGCCAGCATCATCCCAAGGCCAATGAAGGCGCCAGGCGGCAGCATGGCCAGCAGGAACGGAGTGTCCGTATGGAACACCTCAATACGCAGCGACTTCGCCCAGCCGCCAAGCAGCGCGTCCGCACCGTCGAAGAGCGTACCGTTGCCCAAAATTTCACGCAGAGAGCCGAGGACGAACATGGCGGCAGTCGCGCCCATGCCGATGGAAAAACCATCCAGCGCGGATATGGCCGGATTGTTTTTCACCGCAAAGGCTTCAGCGCGGCCTACGACAATACAGTTAGTCACGATAAGCGGAATGAAAATCCCGAGCGACTGGTACAGGCCAAATGCGTAGGCGTTAATCAGCATTTGCACCACGCTGACCACCGACGCAATGATCATGACATAGATCGGAATACGGATTTCCGACGGCGTCCAGCGGCGCAAAACTGAAATGGAAAAGTTAGTCAGGGTCAGCACCAGCGTGGTCGCCAGCCCCAGCCCGAGCGCGTTGGTGGCGGTAGACGTCACCGCCAGCAGCGGACACAGCCCCAGCAGCTGTACCAGCGCGGAGTTGTTCTTCCAGAGACCCTGGACGATAACCTCTTTAACCTGGCTCATGGTCACTCCTCACAGGTGGAAAGATGATTGATCTGCGCGGGCAGCGTTTCGGCATACAGCCCGGCGCGCTTGACGGCGTTGACCACCGCGCGCGGGGTAATCGTGGCACCCGTGAACTGGTCAAACTCGCCGCCATCTTTTTTCACCGCGAAAGCAGGATCGTCTTCGCCATGAATCATCTTTCCGGAGAAGTGTAAGATCCAGTCACTTAAGCGTGTTTCAATTTTGTCGCCAAGGCCCGGCGTTTCGTGATGTTCCGTCACGCGCGTGCCCAGCACGGTGCCGGAAAAATCGCTGCCAACCAGCAGCTGAATCGCACCGGAGTAACCGTCCGGCGCGGTGGCTTCCATGACGGCACCCACGGGATTATCGCCCTTGCGGGCAATATAAATGCGATGGGGTCCTTTACCGAGCTGCGGAGCCTGCACGACAAAGCAGCTTTTTTGCAGGTCATTATCGTAGAAGTCGGATGGGATCACCTGATCGAACAGCGCCTTTTGCTGCTTCATTGCCTGCTCTGCAATGGTTGTTTTCGTCAGTTCATTTACCAGCGCGGTCAGCCCGGAGAGGGCGGCAGCGAAGATCGCCAGCGTAACGCCGTGTTTTTGCATTGTTTTTAGCATGGCGTGACCCTTAGCGATGACCGTACACGCGTGGCCGCGTGTAGTAGTCGATGAGCGGAACGGTGATGTTAGCCAGCAGCACGGCAAATGCCACACCGTCCGGATAACCGCCAAAGCTGCGAATAAGCCAGACCAGCAAGCCCGCCAGCGCGCCGAAAATCAGACGTCCTCGGTTGGTGGTAGACGCGGTGACCGGATCGGTCAGAATAAAAAATGCCCCGAGCATGGTCGCGCCGGAGAGCAGATGGAGCTGCGGGCTGGCCAGTGACTCAGGTGAGATGACCCAGCCGAGCGTCGAGCAGACGGCCAGCGTCACCAGGAAGCTCACCGGAATATGCCAGCGGATTGCCTTCTGTTGCAGCAGGAACGCGCCGCCCAACAGATAGGCCAGATTGACCCACTGCCAGCCAGCACCCGCCAGTACGCCGCTGTAAATAGACGATTTCATCACCTGCTCCACGCTGTGTCCGGCACGCAGGGAGGTTTTGAAGGTATCGAGCGGGGTGGCCTGGCTGATGCCGTCCACGCCCATGCGAAGCGCGTTCATATCTGCGCCCAGCGCGGTGTGGCCGGTAAAGATAACGTGCAGGGCATCCATAAAGCCGGGGACGGTGGCGGCGATCTCATGCGGCGGCAGCCAGCTGGTCATCTGTACCGGGAAGGAGATCAGCAGTACCACGTAGCCAATCATCGCCGGGTTAAACGGGTTATGGCCCAGCCCGCCGTACAGCTGCTTGGCGATGATCACCGCAAACACCGTTCCCAATACCACCATCCACCACGGGGCGAACGGGGGAATGCTGATGGCCAGCAACAGGCCGGTCAACAGGGCGGAGTTATCGCTCAGGATGCGAGTCACTTCCATTTTGCGCAGCTTCAGGATCGCTGCTTCCGCTGCGACGGCACTGGCGCAACCCAGAACTAACTGGAAAAGCGTACCCCAGCCGAAAAACCAACACTGTACGGCAATACCTGGCAGCGCGGCCAGGCACACCAGCATCATAATACGCGATGTCTGGCGCTGGTTATGGGTATAAGGGGAACTTGCAATTCTGAAAACCATTTAATCCTCGTTAACGGCTTGCTGCGCGGCTTTCTTTGCCTGAACGCGCGCAATCGCGGCGGCGACTGCGGCTTTGCGTGGATCGTCGTTGGCGGCCGCAGGCCGTTCGTCCTGCTGTGCCGCTTTTCGTGCTTTGGCACGGGCGATGGCCGCTTCAACGGCGGCTTTACGCGGGTCGACAGGCGCTTCACTCTCTTCGGCTGGCTGAACCTGTGCCGCTTTTCGTGCTTTGGCACGGGCGATAGCGGCTTCAACGGCCGCCTTGCGCGGATCCGTCGCTTCCTGTTCAACCACCACTGTCTGCTGACCGGCCTTACGGGCTTTTGCCCTGGCGATAGCCGCTTCCACTGCCGCTTTACGCGGGTCGATATCGGCTTCCGGTTTGGCGTGTTGCGCTTTCTCCGCCTGACGCGCGCGAGCTTCGGCTTTACGCGCTTCGCGGGCCGCAATCGCTTCGCTGTTGTCCGGTTTTTCTCCCGGAGCGATCACAACCGTCTGGGCGGCGGTGGCTTTCTTCTCGCGCACGCGGGCCAGGGCTGCGTTAATGGCATCCTGATCTTTCGCCGCAGGCTGGACGGCAGCCTGCTTATGGCGTTCCTGACGGGCTTGTTTCTCGCGCTCCAGTCGTGCCTGACGCGCTTCAAAGCGGGCCTTCGCTTCAGCGGCACGTTTTTCTTCCATGGAGATGGCGTAGATTTCGGCTTTCTCCTGACGGAAGTATTGCACCAGCGGAATATTGCTTGGGCAGACCCAGGCGCAGGCACCGCATTCAATACAGTCAGCCAGGTTATGCGCCTGGGCTTTATCGTGCAACTGGCCTTTGCTGTACCAGTACAACTGCTGCGGCAGTAAATCTGCCGGGCATGCGTCCGCACAGGCGCTACAGCGTATGCAGCCTTTCTCTTCCTGCGTTTCGCCCATCTCCGTTGGGGAAGGGGCGAGCAGGCAGTTGGTAATCTTCACCACCGGCACATCCAGCCACGGCAGGGTAAAGCCCATCAGCGGGCCACCCATAATGACCAGTTGATCGCTACCCGGGCAGAAGCCAGCCTGTTCCAGCAGATGACGCACCGGCGTACCCAGACGCGCCCAGACGTTGCCGGGACGGGAGACGGACTCGCCGGTCAGCGTGACGACGCGCTCGGTCAATGGCTCGCCGTCAATCACCGCACGTTTCACCGCGTAGGCGGTTCCCACGTTTTGCATCAGCACGCCGATGTCGGACGAACGGCCCCCGTGGGGGACCTGTTTGCCGGTCAGGATCTGCGTCAGCTGTTTTGCCCCGCCGGACGGGTATTTGGTCGGGATCACTCGCAGGGCGATATCGTGGCTGTCCGCCAGTACCGCTCGCAGCATCGAAATGGCCTGCGGTTTATTGTCCTCAATACCGATCAGCACTTCGCGGGGTTGCAGAATATGCGCAAGAATGCGAATCCCTTCCACCACCTGCGCGGCACAGTCCTGCATCAGACGGTCATCGGCGGTGATGTACGGTTCGCACTCGGCGGCGTTGATGATCAGCGTTTCGATTTTATCGCCGCCGCCGTGAAGCTTAGCGCCGGTCGGGAAGCCTGCGCCCCCCAGACCCGCCACGCCGAACTGATGAATGCGTTCAATCAGCGCTTCACGACTGTGGGAACGGTAGTCGCTCCAGCCGTCACGATCGATCCAGCGGTCTTCACCATCGGCTTCAATGATCACGCTCAGCTCAGACAACGCCGACGGATGGGCAACGGTATGGGGGGCAACAGCCACCACCTTACCGGAAGTCGGGGCATGTATCGGCAACATCCGTCCGCGACCAAAGGTCAGCGGCTGGCCGCGAAGAACGCTATCGCCTTCTTTCACGCACAGTTCACCTTCCGCGCCGATATGCTGTTTTAGGGGCATAACGTAACGGGTCGCCAGCGGGATCTGGCGCAGCGGCGTGCCGTTAGACTGCGATTTCATCTCAGGCGGATGAATGCCGCCGTCGAAATCCCAGATCTTCTCTTTTCTGAAGGCAGAAAATAACTTAAGCATGTTGTTCCACAGGAATATTGCGAACCGGAATGGTCTGAAGGTCCCACTTCCAGCTTTCAGTAGTCGTTTCAACCGGGCGTAGTTCTATACACTGCGTCGGGCAGGGCGCCACGCAGAGATTACAGCCGGTGCACAGATCCGCCACAACGGTGTGCATCGCGCGCGTTGCGCCCACAATGGCGTCAACAGGACACGCCTGAATACATTTGGTGCAGCCAATGCAGTTGGCTTCGTCGATGACAGCAAGGGCACGAACGGGCTCCTGGGCCTGTTCATCGCCGTCGACAGGCTGGGGATCGACGTTCAGCAGGGCAGCTATTTTAAGCATGACCGCTTCGCCACCCGGTGCGCAGCGGTTGATCTTTTCGCCCTGCACGCCCACCGCCTCAGCGTAAGGGCGGCAGCCAGGGTAGCCGCACTGCCCGCACTGGCTCTGCGGTAAAAGTTCATCAATTTTTTCAACCACCGGATCGTCCTCCACCGCAAACCGGCGGGAGGCATAACCCAGAATGATGCCAAAGACGAGTCCCAGTACGCTGATGGACGCGATGGCAATCCAGATAGCACTCATTACAACTTCACCAGACCACTAAAGCCCATAAAGGCCAGAGACATTAAACCTGCGGTCACCAGAGCGATGGCGTTACCGCGAAACGGCGCGGGAATATCCGCCGCGGCCAGACGCTCGCGAATCGAGGCGAACAGGACCATAACAAAAGAGAAACCGACCGCCGCGGAAAAACCGTACAGCGCCGATTGCAGGAAATTATGCCCAAGGTTGATATTGAGCAGCGCCACGCCCAGCACCGCGCAGTTGGTGGTGATGAGAGGCAGGAAAATGCCCAGCAGGCGATACAGGGCAGGGCTGGTTTTCCGCACCACCATCTCGGTAAATTGCACCACAACCGCAATGACCAGAATAAAGGACAAGGTGCGCAGGTAGAGCATGTCGAGCGGGATCAGGATCCAGGTATCAATCAGCCATGCGCAAATGGAGGCCATCGTCATCACGAAGGTGGTCGCCAGCCCCATGCCCATTGCCGTCTCCAGCTTTTTGGAGACGCCCATAAACGGGCACAGGCCAAGGAACTTCACCAGTACGAAGTTATTAACCAGCACAGTTCCGACAAAGAGCAGTAAGTAATCGGTCATTATTTAGCCTGAAATAAAATAGCCGCCTATTATCGGATAAACGACAACAGGCCACAACAGGTTAACTGTAAGGTTATTACGGGTTGACAAAGGTCTTCTTAACGCGCGTCGAACGCTTGAAATAAGGGACCAGAAGCGCCGTCGCCAGTAGCGGAATGCCCGTTTAGCCAACCGCCAGCGCGTCAGACACTGGCGAGAAAGCGAATGCTTTGACAGCCAGCAGCACGGAGACCAGCAGCCAGATAATGTAATGTTTTGGCACGTTTTTGCGGCGTTTGAAGAAGGCGATAGTCAGCCACAGCGTGTAGTACCACATCGCGATCGCGAAAACGAACGACACAAACCACGTTGCAATATTGAGCGCACTCTGGGACATCAGTGTCTGGATAGCATGAGGCGTAACCAGTGCGGTGGTGTATAGCAACAGCGCCAGCGAAGCGCTTAATAATGCCACCAGCAGCCATGCCAGCGGGGCGATTAACCAGCCCCCAATTCTCTCTCCAGGCAATACGGTCATACGCTCTCCCATAGTCTGCGCGAAATGTTATACAGAAATTTGCAGGGCGGAGAGTATATAACATTTCACGCCGAAGGCTACTTTCTTATACAACGTAACGCCATACGGATTTAGGCACTTCCCCCACATTGAACAGACGACCGCCAGAGACCAGTTCGGCGCGACGATGGTCAGCAGCGCGGTACATATTGATGATGTCCTGATTATCCGACAGCGTGTAGTTCAGATGGTCAAACAGTTTTTCCAGGCTTTCAAGGGAATTGATCTTGCGAAATTTTAATAAATAGTCCTGAACTGTCATGTTAATAAGTTTCCATATAAAAGGGTAATACCCATAAAGGTAATGCGTTCGAATAATAAACGGATTAATAAAGACGTAAACTGTCCACTCGGGTAACGCGACGAAATTAGGAGTTTTCTTTGCGAAGATTCAGGCATCAGCAGATGCCTGGAAGAGAAGGGTAACCCCGTTCATTACGGCTGGCAATACGTTCCATGACGTAACGTGTCACGCTTTATGACGACACGGCTTACTTTTGTTGTGCGACAGTAACAGGCTCCGGCGGCTGGTAGTTATCGATATGGCTGGCGATGCCGAGCAATACGACTGAAACCCCAAGGACAATCCATCCCGCTAATTCAATGATTCGATTAATTATTGACGACATAATTTGTGTTTGTAATTTATCCATAAATACAGATTACAAATGTTACAGCGCCCTTTTCGCCAGAGCAAGCGCTTTGGGAACGATTCCCCGAACCCATATACACACTTTAATGCGAGGTAACAAAAAACGCTGTCGCAAGATGCTATTTTAACTCACAGGGCACATTATTAATCTGTGCGTTAAGCACAAGGCCAGTGATAAATAAGCGCACAGCGAGGGGGCAAACGATGAGTGAAAACATCCGCGTCGGTCTTATTGGCTACGGGTACGCAAGCAAAACCTTTCATGCACCGCTGGTTGCCGGCACGCCGGGAATGGAACTGGCGGCTATCACAAGCAGCGATGAGACTAAGGTCCGCGCCGACTGGCCAGCCGTGCCGGTGGTAACGGAGCCTAAGCATCTGTTTAACGATCCTAATATTGACCTTATTGTCATTCCTACTCCTAACGACACTCATTTCCCCCTGGCGAAAGCGGCGCTGGAGGCAGGGAAACATGTTGTTGTCGATAAGCCCTTCACCGTGACGTTGTCACAGGCGCGCGAGCTGGATGCGCTGGCGCGAAGTCTGGGTCGGTTATTATCGGTCTTTCACAATCGGCGCTGGGACAGCGATTTCCTGACGGTTAAGGCGCTGATAAACGAAGGTACGCTCGGCGAAATTGCCTTTTTTGAGTCGCATTTCGATCGTTATCGTCCGCAGGTGCGAGATCGCTGGCGCGAGCAGGCGGGACCGGGTAGCGGCATCTGGTATGACTTAGCGCCGCATCTTCTCGATCAGGCCGTTCATCTGTTTGGTTTGCCCGTGAGCATGACGGTCGATTTAGCGCAGCTCAGGCCGGGGGCGCAGACCACCGACTATTTCCATGCCATTTTGAGTTATCCGCAGCGGCGCATTGTGCTGCACGGGACAATGCTTGCGGCGGCGGAATCGGCCCGCTATATCATTCACGGGGCGCGCGGCAGCTATGTGAAGTTCGGCCTGGATCCGCAGGAAGAGCGCCTCAAAAATGGCGAACGCTTACCGCAGGAGGACTGGGGCTACGACATGCGCGACGGGGTGGTGACGCGTGCGGAGGGTGAGGTACTGGTTGAAGAGACGGTATTGACCCTGCCGGGGAACTATCCAGCGTATTACGCCGCCATTCGTGACGCGCTGAACGGTTCAGGTGAAAATCCGGTTCCCGCAAGCCAGGCAATCCAGATTATGGAGCTCATCGAGCTCGGGATCGAATCTGCCAAACATCGCGCAACGCTCTGTCTGGCATAAGTGCCAAACGCTTTCGTAGGCCGGGTAAGCGCAGCGCCACCCGGCAGTAAAGAGGACTACTGAGCAACTTTATCGCGCAGCGCCTGTTTCTCTTCAGGCGTCAGGAAGGCGATCTCCAGCCCGTTGATTTGCGCCTGACGGATCTGCTCGCGGCTCAGCCCGGCCTGTGGTGCGGCGATGTTGTATTCGTGAATAATATCCACGCCCTGAACCGCCGGATCGTCCGTGTTCAGCGAAGCCAGCACCCCGTGTTCGAGGAAGGTTTTCAGCGGGTGTTGCGCCAGCGACGCCACTGTACTGGTCTGAATATTGGAGGTCAGGCAGGATTCGATTCCAATACGTTGTTCGGCGAGGAAATCCATCAGCGCGCGATCTTCAATGGCTTTCACGCCATGACCTATACGTTCCGCACCCAGCTCACGAATGGCCTGCCAGATGCTTTCCGGCCCCGCGGCTTCCCCCGCATGAACGGTAATATGCCATCCTGCATCACGTGCGCGGTTGAAATGAGACAGGAACAGACTGCCCGGGAAGCCCAGCTCGTCACCGGCCAGGTCGATGGCGGTGATCTGGTCGCGATGCGCCAGTAATGCTTCCAGTTCCTGAAGACAGGCCGCTTCACCGAAGGTACGGCTCATAATGCCGATCAAACGCGCCTGAACGTCAAAGGTTTTGCAGCCTTCACGCACGCCTTCAATGACCGCTTCAACCACGCCCGCTACGGGGAGGTTGTGGGTCATCGCCATATAGCCTGGGGAGAAACGCAGTTCAACATAGTGCAGGCCGTTACGCGCGGCATCTTCGATGTTTTCAAAGGCGACACGGCGACAGGCATCGACCGAGGCCAGCATCTTCACGCCCCAGTCGAGCTTGCTCAGAAAACTCACCAGATCCGGTTCGTTCGACGTGACCTGAACATGCGGGATCAGGGTTTCAAGCGTTTCGGCAGGGAGGGTTAAATTGAACTGGCGACCAAGATCGAGAATGGTTTGGGCACGAATGTTTCCGTCGAGGTGGCGGTGAATATCAGTTAAAGGCAGGCGTGTATCAATCATGGTCGCACTCTTTGCTGGTTAAAGTGCGCCATATTATAAAAACAAAACGGGGTAAAAAGCTATTTGCGCAAGGGAATATTCCGTTGCGCAAATGATTTACAGCAGAGTGTTGATGCCGGCGATAAGGCGTTGAACGCCCTGTTCAAGCTTACTACGCGGACAGCCAGCGTTCAGACGCACATAGCCTTTACCTTCATCCCCATAGGTATATCCCGGCATGATGGCCACTTTTTGCTGATCAATCAGCACGTTTTGCAGCGTATTGTCATCAATGCCAAGCGGGCTGAGATCGATCCATGCCAGATAGGTGGCCTCGGGCGGTTGCCAGTTGAGTGTCGGAAATGCAGTATTCAGTTCGTCAGCAATGTAGCGCAGGTTTTCTTCGAGATAGGTCCGCAGCGCGTCCAGCCAGGGTTCTCCCTGTCGGTAGGCAGCAATGTGCGCGGTCAGCGCCAGCACGGAAGGGGAAGAGAGTCCGTCCCGACCTTTTAATGCATTCAGATAGGCGCTACGGCTGGCGTCATCGGCGATAAGCCCCCAGGCACCCGTCAGCGCCGGAATGTTGAAGCTTTTGGAACCCGAGGTCAGCAGCGCCCATTTACCGCGCGCAACCTCATTCCACGGGGTATGACGATGCGTGCCCCATACCATGTCCATATGAATTTCGTCGCTGATCACCGCTACGTCATAACGTTCACACAGGGCCGCCATTGTGGTCAGCTCTTCCCGCGTCCAGACTTTGCCGGTCGGGTTTTGCGGGCTACACAGCAGCAGCACCTTGTTTTCCGGTTTTGACAGCGCCGCTTCCAGCCCGGCCATATTGCCCTCCCAGCCATGCGCTGTTTTCTGCATCGGCACGGAAACAACGGTACGCTGGTTGCCTTCGATGGCTTTATAAAAGGCATCGTAAGCCGGGGTATGGACCACCACGCCGTCGCCAGGCGAGGACCAGAGGCGGATCAGCTCCGAGACCATATAAATGACCGACGGCCCATACACCACGGTTTCGGTATCAATCTGACTGTTAAAGCGTTGCCGGAACCAGTGCGCCACGGCGGCCAGAAATTCGTCATTTTTCCAGCGACTGTAGCCAAACACCCCGTGGTTTATTCGCTGGTGCAGCGCATCGGTAATGCAGGGGGCGGTGGCGAAATCCATATCAGAGATGGTGAAGGGCAGCAGGTCGGCAGCGCCAAAACGGTCAGCGACATAATCCCACTGGGTACACCAGGTGCCGTGTCGATCCACGACGGTTGAAAAATCAAACATGACGGTGCTCCGTAAAGTAAAACCCCCTCATGACGAGGGGGGCGAGGCATCAGGCTTCGACGGTTCGCATCAGGGTTGCCAGCTCATCCTTCACTGACTGTACCTGCGGGCCAATGACGACCTGCAAATTGTGTTGATTTAACTGTACCACGCCGATAGCCCGGTTAGCTTTAAGTGCGTTGGTATCCACTTTGGACATGTCCGCCACCGACAAACGCAGGCGGGTGATGCAGTTATCCAGAGAGGTAATGTTATCCGCACCGCCCAGCGCCGCCAGAATAGCCGGCGTGTTATATCCGGATTTCCCAACGGTACCAGCTACCGCCTGTTCAACGCTGGTGGCCGTATCGGTATCGCGGCCAGGCGTTTTCAGGTTAAAGCGGGTGATGGCGAAGCGGAAGATCCCGTAGTAAACCGCGAACCAGATGGCGGCCACAACCGGCACCAGATACCACTTGGTGGACAGACCGTGCAGGATACCGAAGACCACGAAGTCAATCACGTTACCGTCGGTGTTACCGATGGTCACACCGAGCACAGCCATCACGGTAAAGCCCAGGCCCGTCAGTACGGCGTGGATGAGGTACAGTACCGGCGCTACGAACAGGAACAGGAACTCGATAGGTTCTGTCGTACCGCCCACCACGCAGGCAATAACGCCGGAGATCAGCAGACCTTTAATTTTATGACGATTTTCCGGACGGGCACAGTGGTACATCGCCAGCGCTGCGCCCGGCAGGCCGCCGAGGAAGGCAGGCATTTTACCCTGAGAGAGGAAACGCGTCGCACTTTCAGAGAAGCCGTGAGTGGTCGGGCAGCTCAGCTGGGCCTGGAAGATGGTCAGCGCACCGCTAACGGAATGACCGCAAACGTCCATGGTACCGCCAGCTTCGGTAAAGCGGATTAGGGCAACCAGGATATGCTGTAAACCAAATGGCAGCAGCAGACGTTCACCCGTACCGAAAATCATCGGGCCAAAATCACCCGCGCCGTTGATAATGCGGCCGATACCGGTGATCCCCATGGCAAAAATCGGCCAAATCAGAGGGATGATCAGACCAAACAGACCCATCACAACCAGCGTAATGATTGGCACAAAGCGGGTCCCGCCGAAGAAGGCCAGCGCATCGGGCAGGCGGATGTTGTGGAAGCGCTCGTGCAGCATCCAGATAATCACCCCCGCGATCACGGCTCCAAGGATCCCGGTATCGATGGACTGAATACCAATCACGCTCTGAATGTTATTGGCTTTCAGTACCGCCGCGTCGGTCGTGGGCAGGATCCCTTTGGCAGTCAGCCAGAAGTTAACCGCAAGGTTCATGACCGCATAGCCAACGAAGCCCGCAAACGCCGCCACGCCTTTATTTTCGCGCGCCAGACCCAGAGGAATGGCGATACAGAACATTACCGGCAGGAAGCTAAAGGCAAAAGAGCCGACCTTGCTCATCCAGATGAATCATGATTGAAGTGATATTAATATGTTAAATCAAATAGTTAAGGTTATGCGGTTTTTCTATGGGGCATCAGTGGGGCATTTTGAGTAAATGATGCGTTCAAAAGGCCCACCTGGTCATGGTTATTCTCGGTCATCCATTTACCGTAAACCGTGAATAGCATTTGCGCTGACGAATGGCCCATCTGGTGCGCAACGAAATTTGGGTTCGCTCCGGCGACCAGTGCCCAGCACGCATATGTGTTCCTGGTTTCATAAGACCGTCTTTGTCGGACGCCTGCACGACGCAGGGCAGTGCGCCAGGCTGAATTAATGGATCCGGGGACGTAGCACATCGTCTTCTTACCGTTCATTGAAGTAATGGACGGCGAGAATATAAAGGTGCATTCATCGGTTCTCTTTTTTTTGTATTCCCGTAGGCTGACGCTTACCTTGTGGGATGCCATCATTCTGGTCAGTGGCATTTGCGCCTTGAGGGCATCAATTGCTGGCTGGGTCAGCTGTATTGTTCGAATCCCGGCGTTGGTTTTTGGCAGGGTGAAGTTTCCCTTCAGGGAATAGTTCCGTGACACTGTAACAGTCCAGTTGACAGTATCCACATCCTCCCAGGATAACGCGCTTAGTTCGCCATGCCTGACGCCTGTATTTACCGCAAAGATAACCATATTCTGAAACTGCAGCGTTGGGCAGGCCGCAACCACTCTCTGATACTCGCCAGAAGTAAGAGGATCTGGAATGGGTCTTTCTTTTGCGAGAGGGGTAATACCTGCCATCAGATCGGTTTTCAGGTAGCCACTTTTGAAAGCAAAGCCCAGCATCCCGCCAAGGCATGCCATATAGCTATTGACTGTAGGAACGCTTCTTCCCTTTTTGGGTGGATGATTTAGGCCATGCCTGGTCTTCTGCCAGCCGTTCAGTAGCTCCTTCCTGGCACTAAGGATATCTTCTGTGTTCAGGCTGCCGATATACCTGTGCTCACCAATTGTTTCGATAGTGGTTGTGAGGTGGCAATCGTAACGCCTCAACGTCCCGAGGCTAAGCTCCATCTCCTTAAGCCCAAGCCATTTCGATTTCAGTTCAAGTAGTGAGATTTGCTTTCTGACAGTGCTGAATTTCTCTGCGTTCGATGAATCAGGGAATTGCGAGGCATAATTGAATGTGCCTGTCTTTATCGCAAAGCAGACTGAAGCCCGAAGTTCGCCTGCCATTTTCCTGTTTTTTGGCGTGTCAGGAACGCCGAGATTTTCCCTGACACGCTTCCCCTGATATATGAACCATATGCGTAACGATTCGCCATGAACCTCTACGCCTGTTGGGTATGCTGCCATAATCATTCCTCGTTTGATGTGCCAAAGGACATTTAAGCAGATATTCTCCGGCGTTTCGCTGGGCTTTGGTGCTCGATCCAGTGGTTTATCTCATCGCGGTTATACATGATTGGGCTGTTTTGCTTAGGTGCCATATCAGGGGCAACATGGCGATAATGCTTTCCCTCCATCCAGGTAGACCGGCGGGCATGCTGAATCATGTGCTTTGACATGCCGGTTGTCGCAGTTAAAAGTTCCTCTGTGACCCATTTATTCGGTACCAACTGAATAATGTCGCTCATGGTTTTCTCCAGGCAAAAAGAAGCCGCCCGTAGGCGACAATAACATCAAGGGATGTGAGGCAGTGCTTTCGCACCCAATAGCCAGCTCATAACTGGCTATCAGTTGCGTCATAACCGGCTGAGGCTTTTTTCCAGCCATTCAGGGTCGGGCACTATCTCATCACATACTTCTGGCTCTTCGAGAGCATCACGAAAAGCTGCTGCAACAATCTTCCCGCCCATAAATTCCATACCAGCGCTAACCGGCGGCTCTTTACCGTCCTCATATTCAAAGACGAACGTCATCTTTCCCATAATTTCTCCTCAATCCTGCTGCTTAACTGTATAACTGCCGTTCGGCTTTATACCCACTGTAAAGTAGCTGCCGCCGGTAATGCCGATACCCCACACCTCGCTCGTCCCATCATTCGGTTTCTTCTCGCTTATGAACTTGCGCAGTGCGGCGATGGCGCCCTCAATGTCCTTGACCGTGTTAACCGTCATGGTGATGCGCATACTGTCTCCTCATGCCGCACGCTGGGCGCGCAGCGATAAATTATTTGCGCCAGGCGAACGCAATCGGCTCTGGCGTAATCCACAGGTGTCGCATGTTCGCGACGTTAACCACATCAGAGTCCCGCGGGTAAATCTCCACAGCATCCCGATCCCCATAGCCCACGGCAGACTTTATCTCCTGCAACGCATCCCAACTGATACCGTCCTTCCACCGCCCGGAACTACCAATGCTGGTGGTGTTCACAGAAAGGCGGATGACGCCGTCGTCTTCCTGAAACTCCTGAACCAGAAAATAAGAGTTAGCCCACACGTTGCTCCGCTTGGGGTCTTGGCATCGCACAGGCCACTGCGATTCCGGTACCGGCTTGAGTATTCCGATCACGTCTCATGTTCCTTAATTTTTCAATGTGCTCTGCTGTTTCTATTTCTTCGGCGATCCGCTCGGCCTGTGCTTTGGTCAGTGGCTCGAAATCTTGATTAAAGCGGCCCATGCTGGCGATGCAGGTGCGGCCGTTTCGGATGTAATGGATGACTTCGTGGGTAGCGCGGAGGATTTTGCAGGGCGCGCCGTGGGGATCGGCGTACCAGGTATTAGGCTGGATTATCCTGAACATTAGCTGACTCCTGCATCATCAAAAACACGATCATCGCCGCGCGCAGGGCTTTATCGCAGGGCTGATGAGACACAATGTGTACCTTTAACCCGCAAATTCCGTAGGCGGTTACCCACTCAGCAGGGATATCACATTGATCCTCGGAATCGTATTCAACACTGATTCGGTTTGCAGAAATTATCGGCCATGCGTCCGCCGGGCTGTTGCAGTAATCGGGCAGTTTGACGGTATTTTTACCTTGCACCCCGTGATTAAAAAACCATGATGGACTTTCATCGGTTGGTTCATGCAACCAGTCGCCATTGATAGCAATTTCTGCAACAGCCTTATTAATCTCAAAGTCACTCAGCTTGCTGTAATCCATCACATTCCCCTCTGCTTATTCTTCAATTCGATAACAGATTGGCACTCCGCGCACGTCTGGCAGCCGGGAACGGCAGCGCGCCGCGGCTCAGGAATTGGTTCGTCGCATTCTTCACAATGCTCTGATGATACGGCGTTGCGATTCAGTCGGTGAGCGGAAAGTGCAGCGTTACGCTGAAGCTCTTCAATCTCTGCTGCGGTATCGATGATGTCAGCCATTTCGTGCTCTCCTGCGTTTCTTGGCGGCTCGACGCGCCGCTGCAATGCCAGTCTTCCCGCCGCTAACCGGGTAGCTATTTCCGGTACATAGAGAAGGGGGAATTTCTGCGATGCTGCACGGTTTAATCGCAGCCAGAGTGCCGGCCATGACAGCTAATGCTATGGATGTTCGTTTCATGGGTGCTCCCTGAACTGTCGGTTAATTCGGTTGAAGGTGAACGCCAGCAATAAAAAAGGAGCCTTAAGCTCCCTGGTGATTGGTGCCATCATGCGATGCGCTCCGCGTTGTGTTTGAATGCCCACTTTCGGAAAGCTTTCTTCAGGTCGCCTTTTGTGTAACGCATGCCGCGGCGCGGATTGTGCCGGGAGTTACGCGCACGCTTTTCAATCGCCCCACTGAACAGGCAACCGGTCGCGTCATCCATATTCATGAAGACACTTACGATATTCTTCATCCCATACTGAACGAGCACGACAGGCTTAATCTTCTCGGGGTGTTTCCATGCTTTTTTGTCGCTGAACATCGCCATGCGCATATAAGTGCGAAAGTCATTCGATTTATCGCCGGCTTTCATTTTGCGGAGATATACTGCGCCTTTTCTGTATTTGCTCATTGTTCGGCTCCAAACCGCCCGTTAAGGCGGCCAGTTTTGACGACGAACTCCAGGAGGCTAACTCCCAGAGCTTCAATTTTCTTGTGATGCTTGTTGATGATGGGAGGCACCGTTTCGTTCCAGTTAGGCTTTGGCTTCTTGCGCATGGCCTGCTGGATTTCTTCGGTGCAACGGCGACAGGCGGCGCGGATGGCGTTGTCTGTTTCTGGCGTCATGGTTAAACCCCCAAAGTGGCGACGATGTCCTTCGCCGTCTCACGCGTACTGCCCTTGCTGGATATCGCCCGCCGGGCATCAACATGGTGAAGGATGAATCCGTGCTGCTCATAAAGCTCAAGAACTCGTGGCGCTGTTGAGTTATTGATAAGAACTTTCGCGCCTCGCTGGTGTGCTGCTACACAGCTTTCCGCAAGTGAAATCTGATCAGCCCATGAGAAACCGCCTGCGGCGTAATTTGTGAAACCTGCGGTACCAGGCAACGGCTCATACGGCGGGTCGCAGTAAACCACATCACCTTCACCGGCCAGCGCCAGGGTTCTGCGATATCCAGCATTCAGGAACACGCATTTATGCGACTTCTGCTTAAAAGCCTTTATTTCAATCTCTGGGAAATAGGGCGCTTCGTACTTGCCCCAGCCAACATTAAAGAAACCATCACGGTTGTATCGAATCAGGCCGTTAAAGCAGTGTCGATTGAGGAAGAGAAAGGCTGCTGCGCGCTCCGGCGCGCCCATTCGCTGGTTATTAAACTCATCCCGAAGCTCTTTGTACGCCACCTCACTGTTGGCGCGCTCAAACAATATTTTGGCAAGCGAGCATACTCTGATGTGGTCAACTTCAAGCATCTGATAGAGGTTAATCAGATCTGCATTGACGTCAGCAAGCAGGAAAGATTCGTGTTTTTCGGAGTTGAGAAATACCGAGCCGCCCCCAACGAATGGCTCAACGAGGCGTTTCCCCGCGGGGATCAGGCGATCCAGTTCCGGAAGCAGTGAATATTTCCCGCCAGCCCATTTCAGGAACGGGCGCTGCCAGTTTCGCGGAGTAGGTTCTTCAATCGGCAGCGCTGCGGCGATACGCTCACCAATCCAACGCATAACCGGCACCGCCATGCTATTGCCGATAGCTTTATAGCGTGGCCCGTCCGGGCATTCGGCAGTATCCTTCCTGCGCCAGCCGATCAGAGTGTGATTATCTGGAAAGCCCTGAAGCCGCTCGCACTCCACTGGCGTCAGTCGACGAACCTGCATACCATATTGAACGACGTCGGCGGATGAGCGCGAATCCTGGGTGAAGGCCACATCTTCCTGATAACCTTTACCCTGAGGACCCGCTGCATCGTGACGACCGATAGAAGCATGCTGAATGCAAATCGCAGGCATGCCCTGACCTGGCTTACCACCACCTGTTGAAAGGCAGCCGGTGATGCCGCCGTTGCCATCCTCCAGTCTTATTTCACCGCGGCTGTTTTCAGCAAAAGCGTGAGCGATAAAATGACCTGCAGCATCGCCTTCAGGGCGCCCACCTGCACCGCCGGTAAACGAATGCGCAGATATAGTGCCAACAATTCCCGATCCCCGCTGAGCAAATAATTCCTGATTGCTCTGCCCAATTCCGCCTACATTGTTGGACTGATTCAGGGTTGGGTGAGGGTTTGCTGGGTTATCCCAGTGACTACCGACTTTAGTGCACTCTCCAGCATTTCTGGCAATTTCCGGTTGCGATTCTCGGCGCGGCGCAGAATCCCGGCGCACGCTGTCGAGCTCAAAAAGTACCGCTGCGGGATCGAATCCTTTTCGAGCACTTGCGACAACGAACACACGGCGGCGTCGTTGGGCCACTCCGAAAAATTGAGCATCAAGGACGCGCCAGGCAATAACCCTTTCTGGTCCAGACACACAACCTGCGTGCGTCCATTTTCCCCCTGCTGGCTGCAACTCACTGCTTTCTCCGGCAAGTCCTGCCAGAAAGCACCCGAAGGCATTGTCTTTGCTACTGAGTACGCCGGGGACGTTTTCCCAGACGATGATTGCTTCCGGCTCACCGCGTTCGCGGCGCTTTGCGTCGATTGCATTGGCTAATTCCACGTAAGAGAGGGTTAACTGGCCGCGGTCGTCAGACAGGCCTTCACGCAAGCCTGCGATGCTGAATGCCTGGCAAGGCGTACCGCCGACCAGAACATCAGGCGCTTCGACATCACCAGCGCGCACCGCGTCCGCGATTTTGGTCATGTCGCCGAGGTTTGTTACTTCCGGCCAGTGATGGGCGAGAACTGCTGAAGGGAAAGGTTCGATTTCAGAGAACCAGGTAGGTTTCCAGCCGAGAGGTTCCCACGCTTTACTGGCAGCTTCGATACCGCTGCACACGCTTCCGTATTTCATGCCGCCTCCTGCCTTTCCCGATATTCCTCAGCGAGCCGCTGCGCCTTTAATGGATTGCTGACCACTTCACCCCATGGCATTAGCCAGCCGTTACCAATGAAGGGAAGGCACAGAGTGCCAAGCCTGATGTCGTCGTGAGCGTGAGTCATAGGATGGACTCCATTTCGTCGATGTAGAGGCCCTGAGCAATCAGTCGGCTACGGCGGGCGGCGCGAGAAATGCACTCCTGCCGTCGTCCTTCCTGCGACTGCTCTATGGCGCGCCGGGTGAACAGGCGCGATTTACCCTGTGGCGTTACAACCTTCGGCTTCGTGACGAGGTCGAATGTCCGGTCGCAGATACCGTCCTCATTGATCCATTTTTCCGACTCAACTATCTGCGCTATCTGTCCGGAGCCGCGGGTAATGCCGTTGGCGACCCGGTTAAATTCGATGAGCGTTACGCCAAACTTCTCGGCGATTTCGCTTCCGGTGACCGGGCGTCCGCGCGTCTGAATCATCCAGATAACGCGCTCACGTAGGCCGGAGAATTGCCCGGTTCGCCCGGGCCTGCGGTAAAAGGGTGTGCGTTTCATTTCCACTGCTCCCCGAACGTGAAGCCGATTTCCGCCAGCGCTTCGTCCATCTTCTCGATGAACTCCGGCACCATTTCGTTGAAATCGGTCATGTACTGTGGATCCCGCTCAACGACGACGTGGTGAATACCTTCGCGCTTCATGCGCGGGTCGTAGTTGGCAAAGAACCAGGCCTCTTTTCCGGTCACCCACATGCTGTACTGCACCTGGGCCATGTACGCAGACTTGATGGCTTCGAAACCGCCAAGACGGAATTTCATGAAGTCGCGAGAGGTGAAAGGGCATTTAAGCTCAAGGCCGAACCCGTTACTGCACAGGCCGTCAGGGGAGCATGCGGTGCGCATGCTCTCGTCACGGAACAGGATCGGAGACTCCGTGACTTTCACGTCCGTGGTGAACTCGAAGAGGGTGCGGGCGTCTTCCTCGTACTGCTTGCCCCAGGCCAGCGCTTTGGCGTTAACCTCTGGCGCGATGCCGGTGCATACCTCGGCGAGCAGCGTGTGGAAGTAGGACATTTTCATGTCTGTCCACTTCTTCCCAGATCGTGGCTTGGCGATGACGTTGTGCACTTCAGAGGCTGTGATAACGCCGAGGCGCAGCCGGTGCCACGCCTCATCGCCCTGTTGAATAGTGGTTACGTCAATGCCGGTGCGGGCAAGGATAATTTCTGGTGTCATGCTGCCGCCTTCTTCTTGAGGAAGCCTAGGGCCTTAACTGCCTCGGCCTGGGTAAGCTCGGATGAATCGCGAATATCACGACGGAAAATTTGCGAACAGACTGGGAGCAGGTTTTCTTCCCATGTCTTATCCATTGCGATAAGGACGTCGTTAATCTCCTTGATAATTTCGTCCCCTGCTGGGGTTACATCGCGCTCTGGCTGGCGTTCTGCTGAGAAGTTGATACCTTCCTCACCCTCGGTATTAACATGGTCGATGGCGGCATCCAGGCGCTCACGTCGAGGCCAGTATTTTGCTGCCTGCTTCACGACCGTCTTGAGGATCATCTGCTCTTCATCGGTGACCCACGGACACTTCTTGCTGTTGTCAGATTTGTACTTCTTCCATGCTTCAGACCGGTCACGGATGGAGTAGATGGCATCGATGCGCATCGTATGGGTGAGGTAATCACCATCGTCAGTTTTTACCGTTACATATGCGCCTACGATGTCCCCGCGCTGCTCTTCGGTATCGAAGTCGTTGTAGATATGGATGGGAGGTTTATCGAGCCCCTCACGCCGGAACTGGTCGTTTCTGCGAACAATTGCCGACTGACACCATTTGATGGCGCCAGACTGCTGCGCGATGTGCATCAGGCCCATGTAACTGATGTCGAGGCAAATAGCCCCTTTACGCGGAACCAGGTAAGCCAGCTTCTGTGCTGGGTTTAGCGAAATACCGATGGCCGCAACGTTGATGATCGCGTTCTGCGTGCTGGTCTGGTTCTGGAATGCGACTTTCGCGAGGTAGTCATTGTTCTGAAATAGCTGGATTGCGAACTGACTTTCCTTCGCCCACACCATCCGCTCGTCTGTGGCCGCCTTAATGAAAAGCGGCTCCTGTTGTTTGACGAAATCAACAAGGGTTAAGCTCATGATCACTCCTTAGAACGGGCAGGGCGCTTGACGCTGCCATTCTTCTTCGGCGCGTGCATATGCACAGGTCGAAATGTATTCGTGGTATGCCTCTTCGGCCTTTTCTCCGATAAGCGCAAACTGGGCTTCCTGGGGCAGGAACAAGCTGCTCATTTCCAGAGGTTTCGCAGGGAACATGGCAATCAGTTCTTTCGCCCGGTCGTCAATCCACTTCTCTTTTTCGTCGGTGAGTTGCTGCTCAACCCAGCGCCGATCTTCGATGCGGTCGTAAGTGAGGTATGCGTTCATGGTTGCCTCAGTAATGAATTTTCGCGCAGGGGATCAGGTCATCTTTCAGAGCGGTGAGCACTTCGATAGCCTGTTCGCGGGTTAAGCTGGTGTGGCTGGTGAGCGCGTTAACGATGTTGGTGCCGACCGTCTTGCGGTGCTTTACGTCAGCTTCGCGCTTTGCCTGTTCGTCGGCGATGCGTTTCTCTTCGGCCAGGCGTTTCTCTTCTGCCTGTTTTGCTTTGAGGCGCTCAGCTTCTACTGCCGCGGCTTTTTCGCGTTCCGCCCGGGCTTCCGCTTCTGCTTCACGGCGCGCTGCGGCTTCAATCTCCGCTTTGTGCTTCGCTTCTGCATCTCGGCGGGCTTGTTCTGCCGCTTCCTGCTTCAGTCGTTCGTCACGTTCACGCTGAGCCTGTTCCGCCAGGCGGCGCTGCTCTTCGCGTTCACGGTCGAAATCCTTGTTCATCAGCAGAGCCATTTCGTGGTCTACTTCGAACTGTGCGGCACGCTGGCGGTCGAACTTTTCGTTCATCTCCAGCGCTTCGGCGTGCAGCGCGTTCATGGCTTCTTCAGCCTTAATGCGTTCCTGCTCGGCTTCCCATTCGGTGAGTGGGCGGCGGGTCGCATCTCGCAGCTCGTCGCAGGCATCAACGAATCGCTTAATTTCGGCCTCAGCCGGACGCACAGCCTCTTTCAGGCGCTTCAGGTACTCACGGCCCGGCTTTTCAATCGCCGTCTTGCTGCGGGACACCTGCGCCGCCAGAGAAGCGACACGGTCACGACCTTTCTTCGTGGACAGGTCCGGCACTTCGTTTACCGCCTGGCGGATTTGCTCGAGGTAAGCATCAAGGCCGCCCGCTACGTAAAGCACCGGTGCCTGCTCCGGCTTGATTTCGATGACAGTTAAGTCCGTTACTTCGCTCATGGTTTCTCCTGAAATTTGGATGTGCAGATGCCGCCCGCAGAAAGCCAGGCCGATCGGTTGAATAGGGTGGTGGTATCAGTGAACCATCGGCTCGCCGCGTTCATTCAGCAGCACAACGACGGAATCACTTTTGATGATGGTTTTTTCGAAGATGTTGAAGGCGTACAGGCCTTTCTCAACGTTCGCAGAGGCGCGATAAGTTTTGCCGTGGTGTTGCAGCATAGTGCCCGGTAAAACCTCGCTACGCGGCACTGATGCGGTGCCGTAGTGCATTCCAATCATACCTTCACCTCAACCTGTTCCAGGAGGCCAGCTAGCTTCATGTGCCAGCGGTTCAGTGTCAGTTTTTCACGCGGGTTCGATACCGACGTCAGCTGCCACTCGTTATCGTTGAGCTTTTTGGCGGTGTACTGCTTGCCGTTGTGAGTGACTGTCATGATGCCTCCCGGGCGCGGAGCATTGCGTCTGCTATTTCATACGCGCGGTTAGCGAACAATTCCGGGCTATGGCATGGGTCGGCAATTGCCTGTAGAGCCTTTGCAGCGAAGTAATCGCGCACGGTTAAGCCTCGCCCTCCAAAATCTTCGCTATCCCATGAGTTAATTTCAGGAGTGCATACGCCTGATTGTGGAAAGGCTGGACCGCCAGTTTTGTTGCTCATAAATCCTCTTGGCCTTATCGCGGCGAACGGAACGGTTAATACAAGACTTCAACGCATTTATTCAGTGTTTCAATGGGCGGTGGATGGCCGCCGGTTGTCATAACTTGAGTCACTCGTAAATAACTCCAGGTATGAAAAAGGCCGCCTACCTGGCAGCCTCAACTTGAATGAGTGCCGGGATGTTTAGCCACGCCCGGCGCGTGATTTCCTTCACTTTCCACAGTCAAAGGAATGCCGTAGACTGGATATTCCACAGTCAATAAAAGGATTTCTTTATGTCCATGAATGTATTTGCAGGAAAGAGAACTGAGGAATCAGTGGCATATGATTTAGCGCTGGCGCTTGCAGTAAAAGACCCATCCGCCAACACGCCAGAAGCTTTAATTGAGCGCATTGCTGATTTGCTTCCTGCCTGTCGTGAAGCAGCAAAGGAAAAGTACAAAGCAGAAGCACCTACGCCTTTTGGGATCGCTATAAAACGATAACTGATGCCAGGGCAGTCTCCAGTGCTGCCTTTATCAAATTCTGCCGATACCAGTGGTCATCTGATGCCCCTTTAACCGCTTCTTCAGCAGCAGCATAAGCTGCGTCAGCTGCTAAAATTACGCCATTGTTGCTTTTAAACATCGCTACTTCATCGTTTTTTATACCCATCACCATCACCTCAAATAAGTGGAGTAGATTTGCCGTCAGCCCCTCGCAAAGAGCTGCTGGTAAAGCTTCCCCGATGTTCGGGAACTGAGCAGCAAACCATTCCGGTGCGGAGTCCTCTTCGTGTGCTATACCCGCCACGCGTTACACACCTGCCTCAATCCCATTGGGCGCCATTTCAATTTGCCAGGAGCGCTCCGGGTGATTTGCTGCTTGGTTGAATTCTTAATGAGCAGGCGACTTGCTGTCCGCCGCTGGCTAACTTCGCTCAGCTGTCGATGTTTCGTTTCGATGGGTTAACAGTACTAGCGGTATTAATATATAGCAATACCGCCAGTATTAATAAATCTTTGATTAATACTAAGAGTATGAATTTGATGTGATTTTATTTTTGTAAATACCAGTGCTACGCTTAAAAAAACAGCAGGAGGGATGTGCATGGTTCTGGATGAAGAGCGTATAAGCATGAAAATTCAGGCGATGGGGCGGGCGGTGATGGAATTGTCACTGGCTGATTTACCCATGACCCAGCAAAACATCATCGACAAGCTGAAGCAGTACCGGAAGGAAACAGGAAACGTGATAGGGAAGGGCGTGAACAGGGATGCGGCTGAGATAGTGCGGAAAGGCTTATAGATGGTTAACGGTGTCACCAATGGTAAACCGTTTACCAATGATGACAGCGTTTACCAGGGGGATCGGTGGTGGTAATCGCCTGGCGGGGGATAGGCGCCGTTAATGCCAGCATCCCATAATATTCAATTGGTTACGCTGACGTGGTGGTGGTGGTCGAATGGGGATCGGCAGGCACAAAAAACCCGGCGCGGGGCCGGGTGTTTAGGCTATTCTACTGTAGGATTAAGGCTTGTTTTTGTCGTGCTTTACAAGCGCCCTGTGTGTTTTTTTAATGCTGCTTCTAACTTTCTGGATTTTGTCCTGGGAAAGCTTAATATTTTCAGGTGCTGTACCGGTGTTGGATATCATTACATTGCGAACCGATCTACCAACGATCTCAGCAGCATTTTCTAACTGGCCCTGACCCTGAAGGTTCTGGTTCCTGATTCTGGCTTCAGTTTGCGTGATGCGGAATATATTAGCCGCCAACTCTTCACTTCCCATAAAATCAAGCATGGTGCCATCTTTGTCAGAAAGACCTTTCTTGGCCTTCAGTTGTCGTAAGTTCATGTTATACATGCCCCGATAACCGGCATTCTGGAACAGTCCATAATCTACAACCCCATGCTTATGGGCTACGTGGCTAAGAGTTTTTTCTCGTGATGTGATTTCGCCACGTAAATATACACGGTTGACGGCGTCATGGTTATGGTACGCCGCTTGTATCTCAGCTGCTAGCCCAGCAAAATATGCTTGTGCATTAGCGACTTTACTGTTTCCAATGTCACCATTCATAACAGTCAGATAGCATGCAAACCTTGTGAGCTTAAAATCATTGACCGCATTTTCAGATGGCATCTGGATAAAGTTGTCATACACGGGAATGTCGAGATTCACGCATACTGAAGTGGCCTTATTAATGGCTTTGAGGATTTGATCCATCCCATTGTAACCAAGCATCATAGCCAAATCTGATGCGAGCCAGTAGGTAACTCCATTTTCCCTGGCGAAGTCATCAAAAGTCATGGGTGATGTTTCATCGAAAACGGTAAGTTGCCTGCTCATATCACATCCAAATTTGCTCATTTTAGATCCTTTATTTTAACATACTTAAGCATTTCACATGCTTTTTTGTGCTGTGTTTTTATCGAGGTGCTTGTGTCTTTTTATGTGAACCTTAAAGCAGTCATTACCAGCTATACGCCGACCAAAACACCTTGCCGATCAGACCAGCCGCATCTTCGTCTCTACTGCAACACCGATAATTCGACAGTTACCATTCACCGCTACCAATGGCCACTGTGGATTTAAACCCTTCAGGTACTTCTGCGCACCGTCGATCACTAACTTCTTAAATGTTGCCTCGTTCGAATCGGATAGCTTTGCTATTACCAGACTGCCGTTGATTGCCTCGCGCCCAGTATCGAAGAGGACAAAGGTTCCTTCTGGGATGCTAAGACCCGCCGGTGCTGTCATTGAGTCACCATCAACCTGCAGCCAGAACGCCTCCCCCTGAATGTGAGCATCTGATTCAAGCCAAAGGTCGATATCTTTAAGGGTGTACGGCTCAACCGCTTCACACCAGGCGCCCGCCTGAACTTTGCTAATCACCGGATATTTTGAGCCAGGTGAATAATGCCCTGCGAAAGAAGTATTTTCCGACGCCACCGAGCTCATATCAGAGATATCCTTCGCAAGTGACGGGCTGAAATCAGAGACACTAATCCCAAGAAGCCTCGCAAAGACCGATGCTACCGCTGTATTTAAAGCGTTCCTTCCATTGAGATAATGGCCAACGGCACCCTGGGATATGTCCAGCGCGTCCGCAATGGATTGCTGAGTAATACCCAGTTCTTTTTTCTTCGCTTCGTAAAGGGCTTTTAAACGCTTTGAATCAGCCACTTGAGCGGGGGTGAGGATCTTTTTCTTTTCCATTATCAGATATTAATACCAAAGCTCATATTTTTAAAATACCGGCGGTATTGATTTATCTAATACTTGTGGTATTGTTTTTGTATTAACGGTAAGGAGCAACGCTAAACATGAAAATTTCACTCGCCGAGTATGTCGACGAAGTTGGCCAGGTAAAAGCAGCTGATGCCATTGGCGTCCATCAAACGGCAATTAGCAAAGCGATCAGGGTCGGCCGTCAGATTTTCATCAACAAGCTTCCTACTGGCGAGGTTAAGGCGGTCGAGTACCGCGAATTTCCTCACAGTAAGAAACAGGAACATCAGGAATAGCAAATGCATTCACTTGCGTATCAACACAATACCGGAATACACCCTGGAGCGATGATAAACCGCGCTCAACCTAAGGCGGCGCCGGACCACGAAAAGATCCGCGATGCGGTCCGGGCATGGTCGTCTGCGCTGGACAATCAGGACGTCGTTTCGGCGCTGATCATCAACGAGTACCGGGAGCAGGGCGGGACCGCCATCAGCTTCCCGGAAGACATCAGCCGGGCGCGCCAGAAACTCTTCCGCTTCCTGGATAACCGTTTCGACTCCGAACAGTACCGCGAGAACGTTCGCCAGCTGACACCCGCAATCATGGCGGTCCTGCCGGTTGAGTATCGCACTCGCCTGATCGGTGCCGATTGCAAAATGTCTCGCCTGGCTGAGGCCGAGAAAGAACTCGCAGAGGCTAAGCAGGCCGTCCTGCTGGACGCTCCAGAGCATCAGAAGCTGAAAGAGGTAAGCGAGGGTATAGCGTCGCTGTTCCGCCTCATGCCTGAGCAGGCAGGGCCGCTAATGACGATGGTCACGTCGATGCTCGGCGTTATGTAACCGGAGAACACCATGAACCACATCGAATTTATCGAGAAGCATGTGCGCGATGAACTGATCAAACAGGGATTCACCGTAGCTGTGGCTCAAGGGGGGGCATTTCAGGCCGTCGATATGTACAAGCGTATGTCACAGGCCAGTCGCAAGGGGAGGATTTTCGATGACGTGTTACGACACGCGAAGCTTTGGGCGGAGAAGCAGCAGGTGCCGTCAGACAAGTTCGAAAAGAAACGCGTTAAGCGTGTGCAGCAGCAGCCAGGTCTGCTCTGAAAAGGCGAAAGCCGCGCTGTTGGTAGCAGCAACGGCTTTCAAGACACTGTGTTATGCCAAGTAACGGGAGTAAGTATGTCAAACACCGCAGAAATTCTCAACTTTCCCGCTGTAGTTTCGGGAATACAGGAGCAACGCGTGGCCGATACAGACGATGGGTACACCCGTCTGGCAAACGAGTTGTATGAGGAGCTTATCGGCGCGAATCTGACCAAAAATCAGGCCAAGGTAGCTCATGCTGTTTGCCGCAAAACCTATGGGTTCAACAAGAAGATGGACCGCATAGCAGACTCACAACTTTCTGAGCTGACCAGACTACCTCGCCAGAAGGTTAACGCTGCCAAAAACGAACTCATTGCGATGAATGTTTTGGTGTCCGACGGCATGCTGATCGGGCCCAACAAAAACCTGAGTGAGTGGGTAATTCCGGGCACTAAGCCTGCGCCAAAATGTCACCATAGTAGTGACTGTCATCATGGTAGTGACAGTGTCCCTACGGTGGTTACAAAAAGTGTCACCAAAACAGTGACAACCCTGTCACCAAAATGGGGACACACAAAAGACACTATTACAAAAGACAATAAAGACAATATTAATAACCCCCCTAAATCCCCCAAACCGGCTTCGTTCGATCCGGCTGGTGTTGACCTTCCTGAATGGCTGTCAGTTTCAGTCTGGAAGTCATGGGTCGATTATCGTCGCGACCTGAAGAAACCGATTAAGTCTCAGCAGACGGTAACCCAGGCCATCAATCTGCTTGAGCGTTGCAAGTGCAGCGGATACCAGCCTGAAGAAATCATCAACCAGAGCATCGCGAATGGCTGGCAGGGTTTGTTTGAGCCAAAGATCGCCAAGCAGACCCCTCGCGCGCAGTCTCGCGTATCTGAGAACTTTGCTGGCAAAGACTATGGCCAGACTGAAATTCCTGCATGGGCGAGGGACTGATCATGACGCTGGATGAAAAAATCAATCAACTTGAGAAACGCATTACTGAGCTGAGCCAGCCGCCAGTTCAGCATGAAGATATCGAGCTAACTATCAGCACCGAGAACTGCGAAACGCATGGCCCCTTTGAATGCAGGACCAGGCATTTCTTAAACTCAGTCGTGAAAATTCCCCCGCGCCCAAGCTGCTGCCCTGAATGCCTCAAAGAGGAGTTAGGCCGCTTGCAGGCGGAAAGAATTAGCATCAACGAAGCAGCCCGCAAAAGAAACATCGAGCGCCTGCTGGATGGACTGAGCATCCCGGCCAGGTTTGAATCCTGTTCACTGGAGAATTATGAACCGGTGAACGAAGAAGCGAAACGCGCCCTGAAGGTCTGTCAGGCATACGCCAGCCGCTGGCCTGAGCGTTTGCAGAAGGGTGGCGGACTGGTGATGTGCGGCAAGCCTGGAACCGGCAAGAACCACCTCGCATTGGCTATCGCCCGGCATGCAATCACCGAGCACCAAAGCTCAGCTGTGTTCACCACCGCGCTGAAAATTGCCAGGGAGTACAAGTCAACCTGGTCGAAAGGGTCAAGCCGTACTGAAGACGAAGTGATCCGTTACTTCACGAAGCCCGACCTGCTGATTATCGACGAGGTCGGCGTGCAGTTCGGAAGCGACGCCGAGAAGTTGATCATGTTCGAAATCATCAACACCCGTTATGAGCGTATGAAGCCAACAATCCTGATAAGCAACCAGACCCGGGAAGAACTGGCTGCATTCATTGGCGAGCGCGTTCTTGATCGCATGAGCGATGGAGGCGGATGCACTCTGTCATTCACCTGGGATTCTTACCGCTCCAAGGGGGCAGCATGAAAGGCAAACAGGCAATTCTGCGTTATCTCGAAACGCACCGGACCTTCACCGCGAAGGATGTGGCCACAGAGTGCGGCATGACCATCAACTGCATCACGAAGAACGCTATCGATCTGGAGCGGGCCCGCAAGATTGTCCGGGTGAGCAAGGTCTGGAGAACGGTGACTTATCGCCTGGCTACGCCGGAAGAGCAGGCTGGTACCGCTCGCAGTTGCACCAACGGAATATTTCAGGAGTGCCGCAACAGTCCGGCGATGAGAAGGGTATTGATGGTTTGGGGGAGGGTAGGGGTATGAGCGAATGGAGTGATTATCGCTTGATGGTTAGGACCATGGCGAAGGGTAACGGTGTAACGCTCATCAGCATCGCCAGGCACTGCGGCGTATCGCACAGGAAGCTTAATCAAATTCTGCAAACCGGGCCATCCAAAGAGCAGGAAGAACTCATAGCCGAAGCTCTGGGGTGCGCAGGGTGTGACCTTGCGGAAATCCACAGGCAAATGGGCGAGTTATCAGACAAGTACGGGAGGGCAGGGGTATGAAAATTTACATCGCAGGACCAATGACGGGTTACGAAAACTACAACCGTCCGATGTTTAACGCAGTAGCACAGCAGATGTTATCAGGTGGTCATGTGGCATTAAATCCGGCCACGCTCCCTGATGGTTTATCTCAGCGTGAGTATATGGACATCTGCCTGGCGATGCTTCGCTGCGCCGACGCCATTCACATGCTGCATGGGTGGCAAGAGTCGGAAGGTGCTGTCGCTGAGCATGCCATGGCTAAAAAGCTGGGAATTAAAATTTCTTACCAATTTGAAGGAGCTGCCGCATGAAACCAACATACGAAGAACTTGAAGGTAAGTGCGCGGCGCTGGCTACGGAGTTGCGTGCAGTCGAAGCAATCCACAACGAGGCAGTGTTCATCACAGATGATCACTATGAGCAGTGCCCGGCAGAAGTTCAGAAGATAATCAAGTCACTGGCTGTGATGAAGATTCCTGCGCACCAGGCTTTCCTGGCTGAAGTGCGGGCGAAGGCTCACAAGGAAGGCGCTTACTTTGTCGCTAACCGAATGCTGGCTGCTTGGGATGCTGGTTTTATCGACGACACAGCAAAGAACGCGGCAGATATCGCGCGGATGATCCTCACGTCAACAGATTTTATGGCTGGTGCGCCGGAGGGGGATTTCGAACGCTCGTTCGCTGATGGCGTACTCGAAGACATCGCCGTCCAACTTCGCAAGGAGGCCGCCCAATGAGCAACGTCACCAAAGAATGGCTGCAAAAGACTATCGCTGAGCTTGAAGAAGAGCGCGATGCGACACCAGGCGCAGTAAACGAAGATGCGTCCAATGCGCTGGCGGCGATGAAGCTAGCGCTGGCATCGCTCGAAGCGGAGTCGGTGTCAGTCAACGACGATATGGCTTATGCATTCCATCATGCGATATCAGATTCATCATTAGGCTCTGACGAAGTTGAAGAAATTAAGGCTGGGTTGCGTGCTGCATTCGCTAATGTCACCGCCCAGCCAGCGCCGGCATCTGTGCCTGAACCCATTAAGCGTAACGACGCTGATGGATGGTGGATGTACAAAGGGCGTCGAGTAGGTGGTGGCTGCGCGGAGTGGTACAACCGTGCTCTTGATGACTGTCGCGCCGCCATGCTTCAGGGTGCCGATCGACCACAAAACGAACCGCAAAATATTCCGGAAAATATTCCAGCCACACAGTTTAAGCCGGTAGCAGACCTGTACGGCTTAACCTCACCAACTGGCGGTGAAGCATCTTTCACTTTCGACGCTGTTGAAGCTCGCGATTTTATTGATGGCGGGTGGTCATGTCAGGAGTACGTGGAGCTTGGACGCTTTCAAGAAGCCATGCTTCAGAATGGTAACTCTCCAGCGCAATCCGATTGCTGTCCGGAGCAAAACTACATCGCTCCGGCGCAAGACGGAGACTCTCCGGTGGTTCCGGATGGTTGGGTGGCTTGCAGTGAGCGGATGCCGGAAACTGCCGGAAACTATTGGGGGTGGTGGAGCGAAAGCAAGCGACAAGGACCAGTGTGGTTCATCAAAAGCGAACTACAGGCGCAATTCCAGAGCAGCGAGATAACCCACTGGATGCCACTGCCAGCAGCACCGCAGCAGGAGGTAGAAAGCCAAATCAGGAAGGGCAAGACTGTGGCCAGGGAAGAGTGGGAACTGGGGGCGAGGTTAACTAAGCATAGATTCAAACCATAGCTACCATACAAGCGATATGGGAATCCCCATATCGAGAGCCATGGCCTCTTCGGAGGCCTTTTTCTCGCATTGATAATTCAGAATCAACCAGCCATAATTAAGTCGCCGTCGGAGTTGAACGCCCGACGGTAAGACTTCTGCGCATTTGATGGGGACATTAAATGCGACCACAACTTGAACGTATCACCTTGTCACAGATGCAGAAATGCACCTGCGATTTTCTGCATTCTGCGTTACCTCTCGGAGGTGGCGTATGAAACAGCAATTCCACCTCATCAACGATGCCATCAAGCAAAACGCTATCAACTTCATCCGGGAGCTGCCGGTGGACGACAAACGCCCATTAGTTCTCGATATCAAGGAGATGACCCGCACCCTCGATCAGAACAAAAAAATGTGGCCACTGCTTAAAGACCTTTCCGACCAGGTTACGTGGTTTGGCAATAAGTACGATTCTGACGACTGGAAAGACCTGATCACCGCAATGGTTGCCAAGTCCAAAAAGCAAGAGCAGCGCATGGCTCCGGGTCTCGATGGTGGTGTTGTGATGTTCGGGCAGCGAACCAGCAAGATGACCGTCCGCCAGATGGTTGAGGTGATTGAGGCTATCTACTGGTTCGGAACTCAGCAGAACGTCAAGTTCAGCGAAAAATCACGCCTCGAAATTGAATGGGCAAAACGCTGGGGTGAGCACAATGAGTAGCCCACTTTCCCGCGTCATCACCAACGAAATATTCCGCGTTCCGGCGCGCCGCCAGCGCAAGCCTGCGGTTAACCCTTCCGACATCCCGACACTGAAGGGCTACACCGCCCGCCTGGTGGATCAGAAATGGCTGCGTCTCGCGGCACGGAGGAATCATGCGTAAACCATCTCGCCGTAAGTGCAAAGTATGCGGTGAATACTTCGTGCCGAAATTCCACGACATCCGGATCCGCTGGTGCTGCCCTGAGCACGGTACAATCCTCGCGATGGAAGAGCGCGAAAAGGAGAAGGTTAAGTTCGCGGCTAAGCGCATCAAGGAGCAGAAGGAAGCCGAGAAAGCAGGGCGCCAGCGCCGCGCAGAACGCCGTAATGAGCTGAAGCCAATCCGCCACTGGGTGCAGATGACTCAGCGAGCTTTCAACGACTGGCGGCGTGAAATGCTGCTGGCCGCCGGGCACGGCTGTATCTCCTGCGGAACCAAGACCGCGTTTGCCTGGCATGCCGGGCATTACCGGACCACGGCAGCCGCACCACAGCTTCGCTTTAACCTGGACAATATATGGCTTCAGTGCTCCGCCTGCAACGTCCACAAATCCGGAAACATCGAGGCGTACCGCGCCGCCCTGGTTGAGCTGATCGGCGAAGAACGCGTGCTGGCGCTGGAATCCAACAACGAAACCCACAGATACACCCGTGAAGAGCTGGATGGCATACGCGCCAAGGCCAGAGCAGACCTTCGTGCACTGAAACAGCAGGAGGCAGCATGAGCACCCATAACACCCTCGCTTTACTCAACTGGTATCGCTCAAAGCATGTAGCCGCTGTAAAGACTCCGGCAGGAATTGTTTTCATGGGGATGCGTAACATCACCGCCGAGCAGAGAAGGACGCTTCTGGCAATCCCGCGAGTTGACCTCGAAGCCGCACTGAGGATTCAGCAATGACCCGTGACCAGATTGTCAAATACCAGGCCGAAAGCGTTAAGCGCGCTAGCATGCCGCCAGTAGCAAAGCACAGCCAGACCAAAACCAACCAGCCACAGAAGGAAGCCGCATAATGAAACTGGAATTAACCAACGACCAGCATCAATGGGTAGACCAGTGGCTCCAGTTGTGGGGCGCATGGTGCCAGACCGGCAAGATTGATAAAGCGATGATCAACATGATTGCCAGATTCATGGCTACCGTCGAGCCCCAGCAAGCATCACGACCGGTATGTAGTGATGATGACGGGATGCTCATTGATGCTGTCATTCGCCACTACCTGAAGAATGTGGATGAAAATGCCTGGCGGGTTGTCTTCGCCTACTACGTTTGTAACTCCAGCGAGATCCGAATTGCATCATGGCAGCATGCAGTAAGTAAGCCTCGCCTGATGAAGACGCGTGGCGGCAATCAGTACAAACACCCAAGCATCTCGACAATCCGTAGAGAGGTGAAGCAAATCATCAATGCTTCATTGTTCTGTTTATACCAACCGCTTCAAAATGCGTTTAACGATCGCGAAAATGTGAGGAAAATTGCAAATAAATCACACAGCGTGCTTGCAATTTAATGAACAAATGAGCAAACTAATTCGTATATGTTGCCATTGTTGTGTGTGACATGAATGAATACCAAGCCCCGCCATCGTGCGGGGCTTTTTCGTTTCAGGGTCAGAAGCACAGCGGTTGTGCGTTCGGCTGTTAACCGAATGGTCGAAGGTTCGAATCCTTCCTGTCCCGCCAAATTCGCCTGTAGCTCAGAGGAAAGAGCAACTGCCTTCTAAGCGGTTGGTCGCTGGTTCGAATCCAGCCAGGCGAGCCAAACCCAGCCAGGGTATTTACGGCCAGAGAGCCGACATTGCCTTACCCTCACATTGCCAGCCTGTCGCTGGCTTTTTTATTTTCAGGCTCCGGGAACCATCATCGACACGCCTACTTGTTAAATCGTCCCGAGGGCCTGACCCATTACACACAGCTCCCGCCCATACGCGAGGAGATAGAGATGATCCGATATATGCCTGACAAAATCGCATCCGCAGTCTCGTATTGCGTGTCTGGCAGTCTTATTTGTGGAGGCGGCATTTTGCAGTGGTTGCACGACCTCGACTGGAACAAGGTTGCAGTGATTGGCGGTTTTCTTATCGGTATAGCCACTTACCTGACCAACCTTTATTTCAAAAGACGCCAGACCAAGGCATACGAGAAGGCCCTGAAGAAGGGCTACATTACCGCTCCACCACAGGATAATTAACATGGCATCGACCAGAGCAAAACTCAGCGCAGCCATGCTATCCCTGATCGCCGCTGGAGCATCAGCCCCCGTGCTGTTTGACCAGTTCATCAGTGAGAAGGAAGGCAACGCTCTTGTGGCTGTCATGGATCCTGGTGGCGTCTGGTCATTATGTCATGGTGTGACAGTTATCGACGGTAAGCGTGTTGTAAAGGGCATGACCGCCACCGAGGCCCAGTGCAAGAAAGTTAACGCGATTGAGCGTAACAAAGCGCTTGCATGGGTAGACCGAAATATCAAAGTGCCGCTCACTGAACCGCAGAAAGTTGGCATCGCATCGTTCTGTCCGTACAACATTGGTCCCGGAAAGTGCTACCCGTCGACGTTCTACCAGCGAATTAACGCCGGAGACCGGAAAGGTGCCTGTGAGGCTATACGCTGGTGGATTAAAGACGGTGGTCGTGATTGCCGTCTGACTAAAGGACAGAAGAATGGATGTTACGGCCAAGTCGAACGACGTGACCAGGAAAGCGCGCTGACGTGCTGGGGGATAGACCAGTGAGTCCGAGCAACATTTGTTTCATTGTGGCAGGAATTCTTGCGTGTCTCGGTATGTCTGGTTGGGGATGGTTTCTGTTCGTAGGGGTAATCCTCTTATGAGCCGATTAACCGCAATCATCTGCGCTGTCATTATCTGCCTGCTTGTTTCCATGTCCTGGGCGATTAACCACTACCGCGACAACGCTATCAAATACAAAGGCCAGCGCGACAAAGCCACCAAAAGTCTCCGCCTGGCTAACGACACCATCAAAGACATGCAGCTGCGTCAGCGCGATGTTGCTGCACTGGATGCCAAATACACGAAGGATTTAGCTGATGCGAAAAAGCAGCTTGATGATCTGCAGCGTTGCGTTAGCTCTGGCAAGTGTGGGCTGCACGTCAACGCCAGATGTCCCGCGAACGGAGCGACCAGCGCCGGCGGCGTGGGCGATGCTTCCGGCCCCCGACTTACTGACTCCGCTGAACGGGATTATTTCACCCTCAGAGAGCGAATCGTCACAGTGACGAAGCAGGTCGGCTATCTGCAGGACTACATCAAAGAGCAGTGCCTAAAGTAAAAATATTTTCGAGTGGTCATGTCTATTAATGGCTATTCAAACGTACTCATAGCTATTAATTGGCTGGCTATATCTATCTGAATTTAAATGATTTAATCAAGCCTCGCTTACTGCGGGGCTTTTTTATGCGCATCTCACGCGCACATCAACGAGAGCCTTTCAGTAAGCGAGCCTGAGAAATGCCGTTATAGGTGGCGACCTCTCTCGGGCGGCTTTTCTGTGAGACAGGCTCACTTTCTAAAAGGTAAAGACGCTATGAATAATCAATTGTCTAATCTCGACTTCCGGGACATGGTGGCTGTTTCTGGTGATCGCGTGATCACAACCTCCCGCAAGGTGGCGGCTTACTTCGATAAGCAGCACCACCACATCATTCAGAAAATCGAAAAGCTCGACTGTTCAGATGAATTTCTAACCAGCAACTTTTCGCGGGTTAACTATGAACACAAGGGTAATCAGTATGTTGAATATGAAATCTCTAAAGACGGCGCGATGTACATCATCATGTCGTTTACCGGCAAAAAAGCTGCCGCCATCAAAGAGGCGTTTATCAAAGCATTTAATTGGATGCGTGACAGGCTGATGGAGCTGGCTCACTCATACCAAAGAGAGCACAACGAGTTAATGCTGGAGTTCATGAAGGAAAAGGATGTTGCCAGTATGTCAGGCCGCTTGCTGAACCGCTGGGGCAGGATCAAAAAACCGCAACTCATAGCAAGAATCGAAAGGCTTGAGCAGCAGGCGCAAATATCGATCCCCGGACTGCCAAAGTGACCATTACAGAAGCTCTTCACTGAGGGGCTTCGATAATGATCTGTGTAACCCCGCAAGGATGGTGATCACATCTTGCTGACGGGTAAGCCGTAAGTGGCTAAGCACTTCTGAGGAGCAGGGCAACAGCTGCGACACGTGGAGAACAAAATGGCTACCGTCTACAAAATCACAATCACCAAAAAATCCAAAGAGTCCTTTACGGGACTCATGACCCGCAGCCAGCCAGAGATCGTCAATGGTTATGTCGCTCTGGCAATGGATGACGGCAAATGGCGCTACTTCAGCCAGGACAGCATTGATGACTTCCTGTTTGAACCTGTAGAGCAGCCAGCAGAAAAAACAACGGAGTAACGAAACTATGGCGACCAAATCAAAGACTGGCCGCCCTTCTGATTATCTACCAGAGGTGGCTGCTGACATCTGTTCACTGCTTGCCGATGGGGAAAGCCTGCGCAAAGTTTGTGACCGACCAGGGATGCCTAACAAGGCGACGGTGTTCCGCTGGTTGGCGCAGCATGAAGAGTTTCGCGACCAATACGCGAAAGCCACTGAGACACGTGCTGATGCGATTTTCGAAGATATGTTCGATATCGCTGACGGTGTGAATGAAGAGGCTGCCGCAGTAGCCAAAGCACGTCTTCGCATCGACACGCGAAAATGGGCCCTGGCCCGCATGAACCCGAAAAAGTACGGCGACAAAGTCAGCCAGGAAATCGATCACAAATCTTCAGACGGAACTATGACTCCGAAGCCGACTGTCATCCAGCTGCTCCCCGTTGAGCCGAAAGCATGAGTAACGCTGTTCAACTGCCGATCCCCGCGAAGCTTGCGCCGCTGTTCACCGCCGTGAATAAACGTTACCGGTGCTCGCACGGTGGGCGTGGCAGCGCCAAGACCCGCACATTCGCGCTGATGACTGCCGTAAAGGCGTATCAGTCGATGATGAATGGTGAAAGCGGGGTGGTACTCTGCGCGCGTGAATTCATGAACTCGCTGGAAGAGTCGAGCATGCAGGAGGTGAAACAGGCGATCCTGTCTGTTCCCTGGCTGGCCGCCAACTTTGATATCGGCGAGAAGTACATCCGCACCATCGACAAGAGCGTTAACTACGTGTTCTGCGGTCTGCGGCATAACCTCGACAGCATCAAGTCGAAAGCGCGCATTCTGCTCTGCTGGGTGGATGAGGCTGAATCAGTCAGCGAAATAGCATGGCAGAAACTTAGCCCTACAGTACGTGAAGAAGGCTCAGAGATTTGGGTGACGTGGAACCCGGAGCGTGACGGTAGCGCCACGGATAAGCGTTTTCGCAAAGAGGCTGGCGACGACTGTATCACCGTTGAGATGAACTATACGGATAATCCATGGTTCCCCGACGTGCTGGAAGGTGAGCGGCAGAACGACCAACGCCGCCTCGACCCGGCAACATACGCGTGGGTGTGGGAAGGGGCCTATCTCGAAAACTCCGATAAGCAGGTCCTGGCCGGAAAATACCGGATCGCTGAGTTCTCGGACCAGTTATGGAAAGAGGCCGAACGTCTGTTCTTCGGAGCTGACTTCGGTTTCGCTAAAGACCCGAACACTCTGGTGCGCTCGTTCATCCTGCACAACCGGCTTTACATCGAATACGAGGCATACGGTCAGCAGACAGAGCTCGACCACATGCCAGAGTTATACGACACCATTCCAGGCGCGCGTGACTGGCCAATTAAGGCTGACTCGGCACGACCTGAGACAATAAGCTATCTCAAGCGGCAGGGCTTCAACATCTCAGCCGCTGAGAAGTGGCAGGGAAGCGTTGAGGACGGAATCGCGCACCTTCGCGGTTTCGACGAAATCATTATCCATCCACGCTGCAAGAACGTGGCGCGAGAGGCTCGTATGTGGTCGTACAAAACGGACCGCATCACTGGCGAGGTATTGCCGAAGCTGGCCGACGGGGATGAGCATACCTGGGACGCAGTCCGCTATTCCCTTGATGGACATATCAAACGTAAACAGCAGGGGGTTGGCATGATGATACCTAAGCGCCTGCTTTAATCTGACGGACACGACATGAACAAAAACACATCCTTTTTTAAGGATGCGCTTGACTACAACCCAGAAACTGGATTGTTTGTCTGGAAAGTGCGTCCGAGAGTTCATTTTTCCACTGATCGTGGATGGAATTTATTTAACTCGACGAAGGCCGGAAAGGTCGCTGGGACAATATCTGAACAAGGATATTTAAAAATAAACTTTGGCGGAACAATTCACCGCGCTCATCGTCTGGCATGGCTGTTCTGTCATGGTTATTACCCCGCCGAGGATATTGATCATATTAATCACATCAGGTCTGACAACAGAATATCCAACCTGAGAATTGCGTCGAGGAAAGAGAACCAGAGGAATCAGAGCTTACACCGCAATAACAAGAGCGGGCATAACGGCGTTCACTGGCGTAATGACTGCCAAAAGTGGCGGGCAATGATAATGGTTAACGGAAAAAGCAAGCATCTTGGGTATTTCTCAAATATTGAAGACGCAGTTAAAGCCAGAATCTTAGCTAACGAATTAAGCGGGTTTCACAATAATCACGGAGCATCTACATGAGCAAATTACAGATGGCCGTGAACCATGCAATAAATGACGCTAGGCTTGCTCGCTCAAGAATGGCTCTGCTTACCCCAAGCCTTGGATTAGACGCAAAAAGGAATTGTGCCTGGGCGGAATACGGCTTCAAAGAAGAATTAACCTTCGGCGACCTTTACAAACTCTACCGTCGTGGTGGTATTGCTCACGGCGCTGTCGAAAAGCTTGTTGGTAAATGCTGGCAGTCAAACCCTGAAATCATTGAGGGTGAGAAGTCAGATGAAACTCGCAAGGAGACACAGTGGGAGTACAAAGCTAAACAGGTTTTCACCAATCGACTGTGGCGCGCGTTCCTTGATGCCGATCGGCGGCGTCTGGTTGGTCGATACGCAGGGATTCTCCTTCATATCCGCGACAATAAAGCGTGGAATCTTGAGCCAACGAAAGGGCGAGGCCTGGAGAAAGTAAGCATTTCATGGGCTGGCTCGCTGAAAGTCAGCGAATGGCATGACGGACTGGTTTCAAAAAATTACGGTCAGCCGAAGATGTGGCAGTACACAGAAATTCTACCCAATGGTTCCTCACGACGAGTTGATATCCATCCTGGTCGCGTTTTCATTCTTGGTGACTATACCGACGATGCGATCGGATTCCTCGAGCCGGCTTATAACGCCTTTGTCAGCCTGGAGAAGGTGGAAGGCGGTTCCGGTGAATCATTCCTGAAAAATGCCGCGCGTCAGCTCAACGTTAACTTCGAAAAGGAAATCGACTTCAATAATCTGGCGTCGCTGTATGGCGTGAGCATCGATGAATTACAGGAAAAATTCAACGAAGTCGCCGGGGAAATTAACCGTGGTAACGACGTGCTAATGACCACTCAGGGGGCGACAGTTACGCCGCTTGTCACTACCGTGGCAGACCCAACGGCAACCTACGACGTTAACCTCCAGACGGCTGCTGCTGGCGTGGACATTCCGACGCGCATCCTTGTTGGTAATCAGCAGGCTGAGCGTTCCAGCACTGAAGACCAGAAATACTTCAATACTCGCTGCCAGTCTCGCCGTGGCGACCTGTCATTCGAGATTGAGGACTTCTGTGACAAGTTGATTGACCTAGGAATCATCGACCCGGTTGGGCAGAAAACAGTCATATGGGGCGACCTCAACGCGCAAAGCGACAGTGAAAAACTGGATGCCGCGCAGAAGATGTCGCAAATCAACAGCGCTTCCATCGGCACGGGTGAGCAGGTGTTTACTGGTGAAGAAATTCGCGTGGCCGCAGGGTATGAGGGTTCGCCCGAACCACTTCCAGAGGTAGATGATGACGAAGAGGAAAGCGAAGTCACCGATACTTCCGGGAAACCTTAAAGACCCGACGGGTGCCGACCGACTTGAGCGCGGGGCAATGAGCGAGTTCGCCAGGCGAATGAAGCGAATTGGCAAGGCGTACAAGGGCATTCTCGACCGCATTCCTGCATCGCCATCAGTAAACCAGCGTTACACCTTCGACCTCGATTCCACCCAGCTATCAATGCTCCTCAGCAATGCCTCATTGCTGGTTGATGAGATTTTGGGTGCAGATAACGAGACAGGATTCTGGTTCTGGGCTGATTACGTCAACCCGGCGTATCAGCGCGGCACGGCGCAGGAGTTTGCCAATCTGGCGCAGCAATCAGCCGTGTACGCTGCCGGACAGGAAAGCGTATCGACAATCCTTCTCAGCGAACCGTACCGACGTAGGCTGATTCTTGTTCGCGCTCGTACCTTCGAGGAAATGAAGAACCTCAGCGCCAGTGTGAAAGCGGATATGGCGCGGATACTGACCGATGGACTTGGGCGCGGACAAAATCCACTGGAGATAGCTAAGCGCCTTACTGAGCAGACGGGGATTGAGTCTCGCCGGGCTAATCGTATTGCCAGGACGGAGATTACCACCGCGCTGCGCCGTGCGCGCCTGGACGAAGACGACGAAGCCAGAGAACGATATGGCATCCGTACAAAGCAGATGCACATATCAGCGCTCAGCCCGACGACCCGAAGCACCCATGCCGCGCGTCACGCCCATCTGTATACCGCAGAAGAGCAGCGGGAGTGGTGGGCTAAGGATGCAAACGGCGTGAACTGCAAATGCTCCACGATCGCGGTTATGGTCGATGAAAGCGGCAAGCCGTTAAGTGACACCATCATCGATAAAGCTCAGAAAACATTTAACACAATGAAAGCCCGTGGCTACCAATGGGCTAAGGGTTAACTCATGCCAATGCAAGTTAATGTCACCTCGAAGGTGAACAGTAAGGCCATCCGGCGCGAACAGCACAACGGACGCGAGCACTGGGTTGTTCCTTCTTACACCCTTCCGGCGAACGTGGTCATGAACGGCGGTCTGTATCCGGCCAGTGAGATTGACCAGCACTACAGTGGCCTGGAGGGGACACTGGCACCGCTTGGACATCCACAGGTCAACGGTCAGTTTGTTTCTGCTTTTAGTCCTGAGGGGCTGAATGTGGGTTATGTAGGGGCATGGAACAAAAACGTCAAGAAGTCCGGCAACCGCGTCTACGTCGAGAAGTGGATCGATACAGAAGTGGCAAAGCGCACGGATGACGGAAAGCGCCTCCTTGAGCGTCTTGAAGCGCTGGAGAAAGGCGAGGATGTTCCGCCAATCCATACCAGCGTTGCCGTATTCCTGGAGGAGCTTGAAGCGAACGATGAGCAGAAAGCTCAGGGGGCTTCATGGGTTGCGAAAATTCACGCGATGGACCATGACGCCATCCTTCTGGATGAGGTTGGCGCAGCTACGCCAGAACAGGGGGTAGGGATGATGGTAAATGCTGATCTTGCCACTCCACTGAAAGCTAATTCCGGCGCTCTGGTGGGGGAAACCTATCGCGAGCGTGAGCGGAGGCTGGAGAAGGCAGCGAAAGATAAATTCGCTCCTGGCGAGAAAGAATACGCCTGGGTGGCTGACTTCACTGACTCGCAAGCGGTAATCATCCTCAACAATGGCGAGCCGAAGGTTTACGGATACAAGTCTGAAGGCGGAAAGATTGTCTTTGATGATACCGGGACAGAGGTTCAGCGCCAGAGTTCATGGGTTGCTGTCGTCAACAAACTCAAATCTTTTTTCACACCGCAGGAACAGCCTGCACCAAACCACAAAACGGAGGGCGACATGCCTTTAACCACTGAAGAGAAACAAGAGCTGATCAGCGAAATCGGTAAAGGCCTGGCCGCAAACTTCGCCGAAGCCCTGAACCCGATTAAGGATGCGATCACCGGCCTACAGGCCAATCAGGACAAGCTCACTGAAACGCTAACTGCAAACTCCCGCGCTGAAGAGAAAGCAAAGCGTGAGGCGGTAGCTAAGGTCCATGGCGACATCGTGGCCAACGCGCTTTCTGGCGATGCGCTGGACGCGATGTTCAAGTCACTGGGCGAAGCTGCTCCGCTGGGCACCAACAATGCGCAGCAGCAGAAAGAAACCGGTGCACCTAACCCTGCCGAATACTTCAAATAAGGAGCCAGAATAATGGCACGTTATCGTCGCGTTAATATCGACGGTCAGTCTCTGTACAAGACCGAAACCCGCGTTACTGCCGCATCCTTGCTGCCCGGTACCGCTGCAGTCATCAATGACGACAATGAGTTTGCGCAGGCAACTGCGCTGGCTGGTCGTATCTACATCATCGATGTTGCCTATCATCAGGGTCTCAAAATCACTGAAGCAGTGCCAGCCGGCGACTCCGCAGTGGGTAACTACGTAGAAGAGGGCCGCGAGCTGGCGCTGCTGTGCGTGGCGGGGACTTACGCCAAAGACGATCCAATCAAGCTGGGTAGTAATGGGCAATTTACCAAAGCTACTGCAGACACCGATTCGGTGATTGGCTATAGCCAGGACGATGCGACCATCGCAGCCAGCAATACCGATTTCATCCGCGTGCGTATGCGCGTCGGTACCGTAGCTGCTGCAGGTGCTGGCGCTTAATCAGGAGAATAATAATGTATTTTACCGCTGAAACACTGGCTACTAACCGCCGACTGCAAGGGCACTGGAGTGAGCTGTGGGCCAATCGTGATATCTATAATGCCCAGCATGACATGATGGTCAACGCGTACCGCACGCGCATGACGCATGAAATGCTGGCGGCGAATGCCATCGGAGGCTTTACGCGTGAATTCTGGGCCGAAATTGACCGCCAGATTATCCAGATGCGCGATCAGGAAATTGGCATGGAAATCGTCAATGACCTGATGGGTGTGCAGACCGTGCTGCCGATTGGAAAAACAGCAAAGCTGTATAACGTCTCCGGCGATATCGCGGATGATGTGTCTATCAGCATCGATGGTCAGGCGTCTTACTCTTTCGATAATACTGAGTTTGGTTCTGATGGCGACCCGATCCCGGTATTCACTGCTGGTTACGGCGTTAACTGGCGCCATGCTGCCGGACTGAGCACTGTCGGCATCGATCTGGCTCTGGAGTCTCAGTCGGCCAAGATGCGTAAATTTCACAAGAAGCGCGTAGACTTTTACCTGAACGGCGATGCCAGCATCGTGGTTGATGGTCTGCCAGCGCAAGGTATGAAAAACCACCGCAACACTCAAAAAATCAACCTGGGTAGTGGCGCTGGCGGCGCCAACATCAATCTCACCACCGCTACACCGGCTGAGCTACTGGCATTCTTTGGCCCTACAGGTCCATTTGGCCTCACTGCCCGCCGTAACAAGGTTACAGCTTACGACAAGCTGTGGGTGAGCCCTGAAGTCTGGGCCAACATGGCTAAGCCGTATCTGGTGGATATCAACACCGGCACAAATGCGCTGCTTAGCGGAACCGTTCTGGATGCGATCAGCAAGTTTATTCCTGCTAAGTCTATCCAGATGACCTATGCACTGGAAGGTAACGAGTTCCTGGCGTACGAGCGCCGACAGGATGTGATTTCTCCTCTGGTAGGTATGGCTGTGGGCGTTGTACCGCTCCCGCGCCTGATGCCGCAGAGCAACTACAACTTCCAGATCATGTCCGCAGAAGGCCTGCAGATTAAGAAAGACGGCGAAGGCCTGTCTGGTGTTGTCTACGGCGCTAACCTGGCTTAAGGAGCAATCATGGCTGAAAAATACGAAGTGGTTAAGCCGTGGCACGGCGTTGCGCTTGGTGACGTTGTTGAGCTGTGCAAAGTTCATCCGTCGCTGAAACCGCATGTGCGCAAGCTGTCCGATAAAGCTGCTGCGGAACTGGTACCTGCAACCCCGGGCGCTGGCACTGACAACAAAGCGCGCAAAGAGGCAGTCATTGCCCGACTCGATGCGCTGGGCATTGAGCATAAAGGCAACCTGGGACTGGAGAAGCTCACCGAGTTGCTGCCGGAAGGCGAGCTCGAAAAGCTTTTCCCCGCTGAATAACAGCCGCCGCTAAGGCGGTTTTTTTTTGCCCTCTTCGGAGGGCTTATCAGAGGCTCGCATGATTACCACAGTACAGGCCAAGGAATATCTGGAGTCAGTCGGTATCACGCTGCCTGATTTCATCCTGCAAGCTCTTTTAGAGCAGGCTGGCAGCATTCAGGAGTGTCTTGATGCGCATTACCCTCCCGCAACCGCTCTGCTAATACAGTCCTACCTGCTGGGGCTAATGGCGCTGGGGCAGGGTGACAAGTACATCAGTTCTCAGACAGGGCCCAACGGCGCATCACGCTCATTTCGGTACCTGTCTTTTGCTGACCGATGGAAAGCCTCTCTGGGGCTTCTGAGGGGATTAGATAAGTATGGATGCGCTACAAGCCTGATCCCGCCTGATCCGACTAACACCGCTTTCGCTGGCATCTGGATTGCCAGGGGCGGCTGCATGTGCAACGGGAGTCGATGATGGCGTTGATATCGGTCAAGCAGAGGCTTCCTGAGCCCTTCGTAAAGGTCTGGGTTATCACTGACTGCGGGCGGCGGGTCACGGGTTACGTTAAAAGTAACGGTGAATGGTATTTGCTGTGCCGGAAGGTAGCCGCTGAGAATCCGGAGGTTACCCGGTGGGAGGATAATAGTGTCAGCCACGGCTAACTGGTCTTACACCAATGTCGCCACTGTCTACCCTCGCGTCTATGACGACTGGAACAACACCTGGACAAACGGCACACCATACCTGATTGATTGCACCTGGACGGCTAACAATGAGGTTGCGGTAGATGCCAGTGGTAAAGAGTTCACCACGAACCTGATTTTCTTTACTGAGCTGAAGCGTAATGGCGTTACCGCAACCATGCCACAGCGAGACTGGTACATCGCCAGAGGTGACACTACGGCACTATCAGATCCGCTAAAAGCTGGCGCTAATGTCATCAAAGCTGTAACCGACTGGGATATGTCATTTTTCGGTGAAGAGCCCGACTACAAAATCCTGACGTGAGGTAATCATGCCCGTTAAAGGTATCAAGCGCGTCCAGATGAATACCAGCAGGGTGCTGAGTGACATAGCCGGAATACGCACGGAGAAGGTTCTGTATCAAGTCATGAATGCCGGTGCCAATCATGCTGCTCTAATCACTCCTGTTAAATCGTCAACCCTCATCAACAGCCAGTACAAGCGGCTCGAACCCATGCCCTCAGGAATGATAGGCAGAGTGGGTTACACGGCAAATTATGCAGCTGCTGTTAATGCTGCAAAGGGCAAGCTCAAGGGCAAGCCAAGGCCTGACGGTAGCGGTAATTACTGGGACCATAACGGCGAGCCGGACTTTCTCCGCAAAGGCTTTGAGCGCGACGGCCTCAACGAGATTAAGGCCATCATCAGGCAAGGATACAAAGTATGACGCGTAGCGAGGTGTATGACGCTCTGAGAGCGTGGTTGCAGTCCCACGGTTTTGATGTCGGCTATCGCGTCCAGAAACGCTTCTGGAACGAGCTGGAAGGAACTGAAGGGGAAAGATACCTCGTCATCCAGCAGGGCAGTGGCGGCAAGCCTGATGAGGCCATAACACGAGATTATTTCAGATTCCTTGTTCTTTCCGGTCAGAACGACAGCGACATTAACGAAGTTGAAGACCACGCTGATGCAATACGTCAGGCGATGATCGACGACTACCAGACTGAGTGCATCATCTCGATGCAGCCAATCGGCGGTATCCCCGCCATCCAGACCGAAGAAGGTCGCTACCTCTTCGATATTTCATTTCAAACCATCATTTCCCGATAACACGGAGATAAAGACATGGCATGTGAAGCTGGTGCTTTCACAGGGCGTGATGTCGTCGTTTACTACGCGATTGGCTGCCCCGAATCACAACCCGCCAACGGTGACTATAAGCGCCTTGGCATGATGCGCGGGAAGACTGTTTCCGCCGAATGGGATACCGCAGACGCTACCGCTGATATGAGTGCGGCGTATACGCAGGAAAATCTCGTAACCTACAAAAACATCTCGTTCTCTGGAGATGGCGTAACCCGAAAAGAAGATGTCTATGCGCAGAACGCGCTGAAGCGTCACGTTTACAACCCGCCGGCAGAGACCAGCAATCAGCCGTATGTCTGGCTGAAAATCATCTCTCCAAACGACATTACCGAAGGCCCGTTTATGGTGACTTCGTGGGAAGATGAAGCTCCTCATGATGACGTGGCCACATGGTCTATTGAGGCGTCAAGCGCGGGGCAGGTGGACGTTCGTGATGTCGGCGCCGTAATCACGATCACTACGCAGCCGCAGAACCGCACGCTCACGGTGGGCGATGCACTCAATCTTTCGGTGGCAGCCAATGTCTCTGACGGCTCCACTCTGACCTATCAGTGGAAGAAGGGCGGAACTGACATCTCAGGTGCGACGAACGCTACCTACACGAAGGCCGGCGTCGTTACGGGTGATGCGGGTTCTTACTCCTGTCAGGTTACATCCTCAACCGCCGGCTCGGTAAACTCCAGCCCAGCCACTGTGACCGTGAACGCAGCCTAAACCAACGGGAGGCTTAGCCCTCCCATTTATTAAGAGATTCCATGAAAGCAATCACCGATATCGGTCAGGCTGTCATTCGCGCCGCCGGCAAAGAGATATTCCTCAATCCTTCATTTCTGGCTATGTCCCGGATAGGAACGCCTGAGCAAATCGTTGATGCTTTCGTGAAAGTTCATGCAGGTCATTACCCAAAGCACAGAATTTCTGACATCCAGACTCTCAAGGCGGCCAACGCGCGCTGCTTTGCTGAAATGGCCTCAGCTGCAGCTAGTGTGGTCAGGCATTGCTCTGAAAGCGACATTGCTGAAATCATCGGCTCTTACTCAGTGACTACGGCGGGACGCCTCGTTTTTAAGCCTGGCTCGTTGCCAGTTGAAGACGTCATCCAGCTGGCCCGTCACCTGATTTTGCATGGCGTAATGGGTGATCAGCCGCCCGAAGAGTTCGAGAGCAAGAAAGGCGAGTACAGCGATAAATTCGATGCCCGTACATTCGTTTATACCGCAGTTGCCCACCTCGGGATGAGTGAGGAAGACGCCTGGAACATGACGATGACCAGCTTCCGGGCTGCCATGAATGCTAAGTTCCCGCAGAAGGATAAAGGGAAGGTGCCAACCCAGGAGAAATACGACGAAGTTATGGACTGGGCGGAGCAGATGCTGGCAATGGATGCACAGAGGCATGGTCCGCATTAAATGGCCCACTCAGGTGGGCTTTTTCTCAGGAATCTCAGCAGTGAAGCCGGTCACATCCCAAGTTTTTTCCCATATCTCATAACCAAGCTCTTTAAGGCGTAGGAAAGTTTTTTGGAAGACGGTATCGAAATCCTCATCGCTTAGCCCATCAAGCTCCAAATCATCAAGGTGGATATGGAAGGTGGTGTGACCAATTCTGACCTTTTTATTAATCTCAGAGAAAGTTCTTTTGAAAATTATCGCTGATAGCTCATCCCTTGCCTTGCTTACTATCTGAATAGCCTCTTCGGCAGAGATGACCTCATCATCTGACACTTCTGCCAAAAAGCTACCATCAAGCCTCTGCACAATTTCTGCATTCATTGAACGGTTGTTAGCTTTGGCAGAGTCTTCAATTTTCTCTTTAAGTTCAACTGGAAGCCTGATTCGTAGCTGCGGATCTTCTCTGCTCATGTTCAGCGTTATGCCTACAAAAAATTCACAATAAGTAAATTATGCCCCACCGTGGGGTTGACAGCAATGACGCACGGTGTGACACTTACATCAAGCCTCACGGTGGGGCATTTACTGGAGGGTTTAATGGAAAAGGCAAAAGACATGTACCAACGCAAGGTTCGCTTCCCTGAAGACGTACGTAAGGCTATCGAGAAGAACGGTGGCGATGAGTGTCGTCAGTTTAATACAGAGCTTATTTACCAGCTGAGAAAGGTGTACGGATTGGCAGGTGAGAAAAGTGCTCAAGCATAAAAACGTTGAAGCCCCGGCTGCGCTAACAGTCAGGGCTTCGGTATCGAACAAATCCGGCAAGGAAAATATCGACATGAATATTGTAGCAAAATCAGATTACAACTTCCAAGGATTCGCATTTAACCCAGTGACAGAAGGCGGGGCTATCTGGTTTACCTCCACCGAACTGGCGAAGGCACTCGGTTATAAAAAAACTGATGCCATCAGCCAAATTTATGCACGTAATGCTGATGAGTTTTCCGAGTCGATGTCATTGACACTCAATATGAAGGTCAACGGGATAAACAATAGCTTACGTAACAAATCGGTCAGGGTTTATTCACTTCGAGGCGCTCATTTGGTTGCGATGTTTGCCTCAACACCAAAGGCCAAAGATTTCCGACGCTGGGCGCTGGACATCCTGGATCGCGAGGTTAAGGACTCACCGATCGCCAAGCAGTTTTCTGATGAGGAGTTGGTGAGTCTTTGTTACTTGCAGCTCTGGATGGAAAAGAGCCAGCAGATCAGCAAGAAGCTCTATCCTGCGATGCGCGAACTGGGATCTGAACTTTCAGGCAAGCTACGCGATATCGCACATGAAACCAGGTACATGACGGACGAAACCAAAAAGATTTTACTCCGAGAAACACAAAACTTGGATAACACGAATTTTGTCGTAAGTAGCGCTCAGCCTGTGCTGGCAAAACTCCGCGGCGAAGACGGATGGATTCACTGATGGGCGCATGGGATGGCGCAAAAAGAAAAAGCCGATAGTTCGAGCTACCGGCTTCCTTTGAAACTTGTCATAAGGGTCCAACCAATGACTTCTTTAAATTTAGCAGTTCATGAACCAAATGTCGATCCCAAGCCACTGCCAGTGATTGAATGGAAGGGGTTGCGTGTTGTTACGACTGAAACGCTGGCCGCAGGTTATGGTTCTGATGAGGCTAATATTAGGAAAAACCTTTCGCGCAATGCCAGCCGCTTCATTGAGGGCATCCACATCTTCACCATTAAAGGCCAAGAGCTGAAGGATTTGCGAGTGACTAATAGTCACGCACAAATTTCGAGCAAAGCCCGCTCTGTTGTTTTTTGGACCGAAAAGGGCGCGGCCCGTATGTCGAAGATTGTTGATACTGACGAAGCATGGGCCTTTTTCGAACGCCTTGAGGATGCTTACTTCCGTCCAACTCCATCAATGGGTATCCCGCTGACCTATGAAGCAGCTCTGGAAGACCTCCTGACAAAAGTGAAAGAGAACCGCATTATTGCTGAACAGCGCGATCGTGCAGTTAAAGAGAAGCGCTGGATCTCTGAGAAACGCGAAGTAACCGCGATGGCAACAGCTTCCGCTGCTGTTCGTGCCAAAAACAAACTGGCGGAACGCATCGGGGAAGGAAAAAACTATGCCGCCATTATCCCGGTAGAGAAGAAGCTCGGACAGAAATTCAAATGGCAGCCACTGCGCAAGTGGTGCCGTGATAATGATGCTGAGCCACACGAGGTTGAAGACCCGCGCTTTGGTACTGTGAAATCCTGGCCTCGCGCTGCATGGATGGCGGTGTACAACGTGGATTTGCGCAAGATCTTTTAATCGGCGAAAAAGTCCGCCAATCGGGCGATTTCTCGGCCAATCAACATCCCAACCCGCTTAACTGCGGGTTTTGTCGTTCCTGCTGACCTCGTCGTCAACAGATGGTAGGATTCATTTGATACCAAAAAACTGGAGAAGCTACATGGAACAAGACCAATTGCAGCGCTTGGCAGAGGAAGTTGCTGCTGCCTATTTACGCTATCTTAAACATAAAACTGGTGATGATAAAGTTACATATGATGGAGTCACGAAGCGTGTTGTATTTGAAGAGTTGGTGTTTGCTCTCGTTGGTGTGTCTCACTACAATGCTAAAAACTCACCAGAGCACCCAATTTTAAGCGATCCACATAAACATCTTTCTGAGATGATAAATATATTCACCAAGCCATACACGATTACTGATTTTGGTATTAGGGTTGTTGAGCATCTTAACGAGATATCCATCCATAAAGAGCGCGGGGCTGCGATGTGAACAAGTTACTGATCATATTGCTTGCCTGTGTTTTTTTATCAGGATGCGATAAGAAAAGTGATGATGTGTTATTAACTGAGGCGAAATCATCGGTAAAAAGAACTCTTGCAAAAGATTATAAGCAAGGTGAATGCCGAAGATGGCAGAGTATGAGCAGTAATAAAATAGCGCCTAAGGCAAGAATGATTGCTGTCTGTGATTCCAACTTCAACATAAACAATGGAGTTACATTTTCAGAAATGAAGGTTTACCGACACAAAAGAGGTAGCGCTGTATGTGGCATGGTTTCTGGGAAAACTGATATAAGTAAGATAGGGGCGAAATTTGTGTATGTCGATAGCAATGAATCACCTTTTATTAAAATGTCTAAGTACCCAGTGCAATTGTCTGGAAGTGAAACTTCAAGAAAAATTGTCGAACAACTAGTTGGCGTGTTTAACGATTCTTACGAGTCTTGGTGTAATTAAAGATGCATTGTAAATGACCGGCCATTGGCCGGTTTTTTTATGTCTGGAGAAAATATTATGGCTACAACGGTTGGTGAAATTGAAATAATCATAAAAGCTGAAACAGACCAGCTGTTGAAAGCAAATAAGCAAGTCGATCGCATTACCGACAACATGGAGTCTAGCTTTAAAAAGGCAGATAGGTCAGCCGAAAAGCTAAACACAACAGTAACGAAAACTGCTGGCGCGGTATCTGGTGGATTGAGATCTGGTATGCAACAGGCTGGTTATCAGATTCAGGACTTCATTGTACAGGTGCAGGGTGGACAGTCTGCGCTGGTAGCCTTTAGTCAGCAGGGATCTCAGCTTGCTGGGGCGTTTGGCCCAGGAGGTGCTGTTTTTGGTGCCGTTATTGCGCTAGGGTCTGTTTTGATTGGTTCTCTGTCCGCTGCGTTAGGATCAACAAAAGATGAGATGGAGCAGTTAAAGACAGCAGCGGAGACGCTCAACAAAGTAGTCGTTATTAACAGTCAAGGGGTGGCTGCGCTTTCTAATGACTATGCCAGACTGGCAGCGACTAACGCCACACTTGCTTCTCAGTTAAGAGATAACGCAATTCAACAGTATGAAATAGCGGTCAGGGACGCTGGCAAGGCAATAACAAATATAATTGATGAGCAATCATCTTGGTGGAGAAGTTTGAATGGCGGCGTCGCGAATGTTAAAGCATTTGGCGGTGCCATGGATCTAATGGAGATTAGCGCCAGTAATTTCAATGACGCCATTAAGCAAGCAACGTCACTAGGCCCAGCATTTAATTCCTCGACCATGACGTTGGTTAACACGGTTGCTATGCTGTCCAGTCAGTTTGATATTTCTGATGATGCAGCTTTTGGCTTGGGTAAAAGGCTAACTGAGCTTGCTAAAAATCCATCCCCACAAGCGGTAAGTTCTCTTGTTGATTACATGAGGGCTCTTAAGCCATCGACGCAGGATGGCGCAGACGCCATATCAAACCTTGAAAAAAGAATTCTCGATGCTGCTGCCGCAATGCAACAGGCACATGATAATGGCGAGGCACTAAAGAGAACGCTAAATGAGCTAAAAACAGAGGCGCAACAGGCTAATTTTGATGGAATTAGCAAGCAACTTGAGGCGCAGAGAATAGCTCTAACCAAAGGCAAGCAGGCGGCCATTGAATACGGGATTGAGCAACAAGACCTGACTCGCGAACAAAAAGATCAACTTATTGCGGCGTCAAGAATAAATGCTCAGCTGGAAGAAGAAAAAGAAAAACGAGATAAGGCAGCAAAAGCAAGCTCCAGACACTCATCATCTGTTGATGCGGCTAAACAAGCCCTAGAGAGACAAAGCAATGCACTGGCTCGCCTGAACACTGGGTATGCCGATGGTTCACTGGAACTGGCTCAGTATGATGCTGTAATGGCGTTAGGCAGCAAGGCGACCAATGAACAGATAGCTCAGGCCAAAGAGCAGGCAAAAGCCATATGGGAAGTGACAACGGCCATTAAGAACCGCGCTCAGGCCGAGCAAGCAAGGCGATTTACAGACCAGGAAATTGCGGCCAATAAAACAACTCCCGACGCCTTTACAGGAGACGCGCAAGACCCGGCAGCCAATATAAATCTTCAGGAACAGCGGAAACTAGATGCACTAGAACAGTATCAGCAGATGGGTGTGTTGAGCGCTCAGCAATACGAGGATGCCAAAACAGCGATTCAGCAACAAGCCGCAAATGAGCGCATTAATATAGCCAGAACGGAAGCCCAGAGGCAGGTTGATGTGGTTAACACCATGCTCAACGGAATTTCTCAGGGATTCGACGGGTTGGCTACTATTATTGCCAACAGCAAAGGCAAGAACAACACAGCATTTAAGGCTCTTTTCGCGATCAGTAAGGGGTTTGCCACTGCTCAGGCGGCGTTAAACCTTCAACTGGCGATTTCTAATGCGATGGCATCCGGACCGTTCCCGTGGAATATGGCTGCAATGGCCCAAGTCGCAGCCGCGGGCGGCTCCCTGATATCAAGCATTGCTAGCGTTGGATATAGCGGCGGCCGTCGCTACGGCGGCACGGTATCAGCCGGCAACGCCTATCGCATCAACGAAGATGGACGCTCTGAAATCTTCCAGACAGCAGGTGGGCAGCAGGCATTCATCCCGAACCAGTCAGGGAAGATTATTCCTGCTGACAAGGCCGGAGGGGGTAGGTCGTTTAATCCTGTAATGAACCTCACGATAAACACCACAGGAGGTATTGGCGACGATGATATCGCAAGGCTGCGAAAGGCATGGAACACCGACATGATGAAAATGATGATTGACCAGCAGCGTCCTAACGGATTGCTTCGGAGGAAATAATGCCAGAAACATTCACATGGACACCACAGCGAGCTTACCAGGTTGAACGTACCCCAAACGTAGCCGTTGTTAAGCTCGGTGACGGTTACGAACAGCGACAGGTGAAGGGTATCAATCCACTGATGGATAAATACTCGCTCACCTTTCGCGGCGTCAGCGGAGCGTGCCGCAGTAACCCTGCGAAGGATGCTGAGGCATTCCTCAAGGCCAGGGGGGCGGTTGAATCGTTCTACTGGACGTCATCCGATACGGGAGTGAGGAAGCTGTTTGTCTGCCGATCCTGGAATATGACAAAGACCGGGCCGCTGTTTGAACTGACGGCCACTTTTGAACAAGTACCACGATAAGCCGAAAGGCGGGAGACAGTTATGACTTTAGCTGAACGTGTAAAGAGAATTGAGAGCGAATTAAAAGATATTAAAT
>OCAM01000166.1_pt1 | contig 74130 bp, 80 predicted proteins | sample 1538281 | NCBI WGS metagenome assembly OCAM01 (sample SAMEA2580273, study PRJEB22360) | human gut metagenome | biome: human gut; feature: human-associated habitat; material: faeces | place: Denmark | collected 2008/2010 | reverse complement strand
ATTTGAAAACCAGAACCTCGCTTAGGGCCGTGTCCACATTACGTGGGTAGGATCAGTTGTTGCTGTCTTTGGCTGTAACAAAACAACTATGTACGCCACAGACGTTCGTTTTTATCGTGTCATCATACTCAAAAAGCAACTGAGCCATCTTTCCTTGCCATTCTGGTGGCATCGCCTCCATAAATACTCGCGGCATCACGCAGAATGACGCATATGACAGGCCAAACCACAGTTGCAGGTCTTTACGATATTCTTCATCCATCGCCTTTACCTTTGTTGCGTTAAAAAGCCCCGCTATTGCGAGGATCTGATTTCTTTCTGGCAGTTCGCCTGCCACGCTTTGTTATGCGACAGGATGTCTTTCTTCGTCTGGCGGTCCAGCACATCCCAGTCGTGATCCGTCCCGTAGATGGGTTTAACCCAGTCGCAAGCCGTGTCCACTACCTCAACCCTTACGAGTCCAGTTGTCCCGCAGCTCGCGATCAACATCGTCGCCAGGCATATGGTTAACAGTCTGCTGTACATTGCTGGCCTCTTTCGTTGCTTCAACACGGCGCCCTGCTACTGCTTCAGTGGCGGCGGCCTTCTCTTCAGTGCGTTGCTGATCGGCTTTAGTTTCCGCTTTGCTGGTGCCGCGGATATGGCCCAGGCCAAAAGCGCCTGCAATGGCGGAAATGACCAGTGCGGCCAGCCCTATTATCGTTTCGATACCCACATTCACCTCACACCAGAACGGATTTCGCCAGGTTAAACAGCGCGCAGCGTTTATCCAGCCCGTTTCTGCCGCCATTGATAAGAAGCGTCACGCGCTCCACGTCGCCGGAATGAAGCAGGCAACCGCGAGACGAATAGAACCATGCAGCTGAGCGCGCGGCGTATTCATCCTGTTCAAGCAGCTCCGGGTGGGTAATAAGGTCCAGTTTTAGAGCAAGACCACAACTGCGATAGTTGCTCAGTCCGGTAACCTGTTTCAGCCCACGACCGCGATATTTCCAGCCATCACCAGCAACCTGATTGCCAAGGTGTTCTTTTCCCCACTCACCACCGTATACCAGATTGGCGATCGCTTTCTGGTTTGCCGGGTGCGTTGCTGTTCTGCCAAGTGCTGCTGCCTGCTGTTGCGTGATGCGGTGGCTACCGAACGTCGGTACCAGGTTTTCAGCAGCGTAATTCAGGTTTTCCACCAGCCGGGTGAATCTGGTGCTTTCATGCCCCATCTGGGCAATAAACATGGCCTGATCGAGCGGTGCGGTAATGCCGTATTCCTTCATAGCGGCGTCGATATGCGGAAACCAGCGCGCAGCTAACCCGGCGCTGATACCAGCCGCCCTCTGAAATTGTGTTTGGTTCATTAGTGCCTCAGTGCATCAACCAGGCGCGCTACGTTTCCCCGAGCCCAGAGAACGGCGGCGCATATAAGGACGTTGACCAGCACCACAAACCAGTGTGATTCATGGTACAGGCCGAACAGGTAACGGAAAGGGATACTGGCGTACACCAGCACCGTGAAATAAGCCATCAACGATATCAGTGGACGATGTCTCGCCCCTCCACGCTGGTAGAACATGAGGGCAAGAACGATCACCCCGCAGATGATGGCATTCGCCATTGCACTCGGATCACTTGTTACCATTGCTGGTCCCTCCTCCACGTAAACGAGAGAGAATTCCAAACAGGCTACCCAAATCCTGGCTGTTGACGAACGTCAGCAGCTTAATCGCAATAGCGGCTACGATTACCGCGCCCAGCGCATCAAGTGGCCTGTCGCTATACCCCGTCCATTTGGAGAAGTAAGAGCCAAGAAGTGGAGCGCCAATAACGCCGAAGATGAATGAGGTGATGAAGTAGCCCACCAGCTTAAGGCGGCTGATATTAACCGCCGTAGCGACATAGAACACTGCACCAGCGAATGCGCCAAACACCACACCATAATCAATGCCGGTTGCCAGGCCGAACATGCTGGCCCCCATCAGACCACCAGCCGCTACCGTAGTGCCAGAAACAGGATCGGACATTTAGCCCCCTCTTATTGCCGTGAGTCCTCTCAGAACGAGGGGAAACAAAAAAGGCCACCCGGAGGCAGCCCTTAAAATAAAAAACCCGCAGCAGTGGCGGGTTTATGTTTTGATTTGTTGCTCAGTACGCTTTACTGTCCCGAGCCTACCACAATTTAAGCACTTTCCTGCTCACTCTGCAACTTAAATCTGTCACCATTTGTGCCGAACGCGTCACAAAGTGGTGCGTAAAGGATCGATTCTGCAAGACTGACCCATGTATCAATGCGACGACGGCATGTAATAAGGGTCCAGTCGGGGTGTTTTGAATTAAGCTCTTTAGCCATCTGGAGTTTGCTTTTACGCAGACGATGACGATCAACAATCACGCCATACAGCCCACGGTATTCTTCGTTCATTAGCACTGCGGCAATAACGCCGTCAATCTTTAGCCCCTCCTCGTCTGAGCAGAACGCCAGGCCAGTTTTGTTTTTACTGTCGAGAATTTCACGAAGGTATGCTTCCAGCTCGGGTTTATTGATGCCGGATTTCTTCATGCGGCGCAGCGCATCGTTGATGGCGGATTTGGTTATTTTCCCGGATGCCAGCAGCTGGTTGAACATGTTTCCGCCCGAGCCACCACCGATATAAGACCAGCGGCCCCACATGCGGAGCTTTCCCTGTACCCAGATACTTTCGAGAGTGCGAAGGCGAACCAACTCGCCGGATTTGCCTACTTCTGAAGGATTGATCATTTGCGTCTCCACTTACGCCAGTACGCCGATTGCCAGCGCACGATCTAAAAACCGAAACAGCAGCGTTAACTGGTCGCCGTATTTCGCTTCAAATGCCACGGGATCAGCGTGTAACTCGTCGTGATGCGCTCTGCACAGCGGTATCACAAAAAGGTCATGCGCCTTAGTACCCATTCCACCCTGCCCGTGGCCTATCAGGTGGTGGGGGTCGTCTGCCGGGTTATTACAGCAACAGCACTGCTGCGACTTCACCCAGCGGGTGTATTTCTCGTTTTCCCAACGTCGGCGCTTTGGCCTCAGCATGAAAGATTCCGGCGTTTCAGGATCGACCTTCACCGCTACTATCTTTTTTGCCTTCTCCTGAAAGATTTGCGTAGCCGGTAATGACGGGACAATGTCGCTTTCCCTCATCACTGAACTGTGTTGTTCTGGCTTGATTCTGAGTGCTTTACTCGCCACCGATTCAGGAACAAGGTCAGCCAGATCGTTACGTACCATCCACCAGCAGAACTCAGGAAGCGAAAGAGTGTGGTCAGGGCTGAAACCTAAATCAATATTTACCCTTTCCAGCAGCCATTTTACCAGGTTCTGCATGGCAATTCCTGCCAGTCTTTCAGTGGTTTGCTCACGTAAATGGTTATCACACGACCAGCAAAGACGAATGCTCCCCGGAGCGTGGCGCATAACCGTAAAATCACTGGCATGCCAGTCAGTGTGAGGCCACTGACATTCAAATTTTCTCTCCAGCCAGGCATCAAGGCTACTCAATCCACCAGCTCGCTGAATGACCCTCTCGTTAACGAAAATAGCCTGCATGTTGGCATCGTCAGTCAGGGGCTGGTGGGCTTCAGGGATTAATCCAGATGGCAGATGCTGTATGGCTTCGGATGGTGGCTCAATAACTACCCTACCCTGACGGAACAGCCAGAGCAGTTCGGTACCAGGGCGGAACAGAACCACCCCGGATATCGGCGCAATTTCAGGCGTCAGTATGGCTCTCACGCAATTTGCCCCTTCGCGACATGCTCTGCCCAAAGTCCACCTATCCAGCGCACCCCTTTCGCCGTGAAACGAGACTGATTGAACGCGTAGTTGGTCTGGTTAGTGGTCCCGGTCTTAACTTCAAATCGGCCTGCTTCGATGTGTTTACTCTTCGGAGTAAGCACGCGGTTCAGGCGGTACATGATGCCGTTCTCAATGAGGAACATCGCGAACTCAGGTTCTTTGGCGTTAAGGAGCTTGGCAACCTGCCGGAATGTCATTGACCCGGTGGCTTTGACGTAGCGATCAACAAATTCAGCCTTCGGTGCGGCAATTGCCAGTTCTTCACTCAGACGTTGCTTCTGTTCAGCAAGATCAGCGGCGAGCCGGAGCGCTTCAGGGAGTGTTTGGGGAACAATCATCCCGGCCCCGCTCTCCAGTTCCTGCCAGCGATCAACCAGACGGGCAGTAAACTCCGGGCACAGCTGCGCGACGATCACATAGCTGTCTCGCTTGTTAACTTCGTAGAAATGGTAAGTCTGCTGGTTCTGAGGATGGGTGTACTGCATTGCAGCATACCCCCCAATAACGCCGGATTTCATCAGTCGCTCGATGGTTACGCAGACATTGCTGTGACGGGAATCGACCAGCTTCGCAATTTCACGACTGGACATCGTTATCTGCTGACCTATCGCGGCGGCATGGTGCGTAGGACACGTTACGGTGATGTTCATCTGATTCATGCTCTTCTCCACTTATCAGGCGGCTGCACCCGCCAGAGGTTCATGTTTCTTGATCGATATTTCTACACGTCCACCCGGTACCTTCGGCCCCCACTCCACCAGCATTCTCTGCACCTGGCTGTCATCCTCCCAAATGCCACCATGTGTAAGCGCATCAAACAGAGCCTTATTGTAGTTGTCGATGTCGCGGCGGCGGGCATCTGGCGGAAAGAGAAGGATCTCCACCGCAGCTGGTGATGATGATGGTTTTGGTAAGCAACGCAGTTGCTCAATGATCGCTGCACATGCCGCGCTCTGGTATGCCCTGCCCTTTTCGCTGATAAGATGGCGGCCTTTTAACGGCCCCTTGTTTGGGGCTCGCCAGTATGTGTTTACGCTCGGTGGGAACGGGAGCACCAGTTTCATAAACTCACTCCCTGTTTTTTCAGCCAATCAACAGCGTTATCTCTGGCCTTATCTCCACCTGAGAGCAGGTCTTTGATGATCGTTACTGGATCTGCATCCCATTCCGTTTTGAGGACGGTAATGCCTCTGGCAGCACCAGGAGCAACAGAGATGTAACCTTTTTTCTTGAGTGACTTCACGTGCTCTACAGCAGCATTCGGTGATGCGCAGCCAATTAATCCGGCAAGCTCCAGCATCGTAGGTGGGAAGCCAGCCTTTTCGATATGAAGCTTGATAGTTTCGAACACTTCATTCTGACGCGGCGTTAATTCGATCATGACTCGACTCCATAACGCCCGTTCAGGCGTCCGATTACGCTGTTGAACATCACCAGGCTTACGCCCATCGGTTTAACCTTCTCGTGGTACTCCTTCAGGATCGGAGGCACTACGACATTCCAGCTTGGCTTTGGCTTCTGCTTTAGGGCTTTTTTGATGGCATCGTTGCATTGACGGGCTACATCACGCACAGCGTTCTCATGCTCGGTAGATAGCTTTTTCATGCGGCGCGCTCCTGTAGTTTTTTCATGGGAACGGCAACTGCCGGTATAAGCTCAACAGCTGGTGATTCAGATTGATTTCCCCAGTGGTCCCAGCCAGGCGCACCGCAACGGCTGAATAGTTCGATGCGTAGAACATCACCGTAAAGCATCTCCAGACGGAAACGCGCCTCTGCTGGCTTCTGGCTGTGCTCACCGAGTGGGCTGTAAATAACCTGCTTGATGCTGGCGCATTTGCGTTCAAGTCCTTTTCCCCTGGTGGCGATTAGCAGGTCTTCGGTATTGGCTCGGGTGTAGTTCCCGCCGTTCATGCGTGTTTGTACGTTCAACAGGTCGAGGAAGTCGTAAAAATCCTCCACACGCCCTGCCTGAAGTGCTTTGTTGATATGCTGCTCTGCCAGTGGGTTGAACTTTACCCAGGTAAAGCCCTTCATCGTGCGGACCTTAAAGCCCCACGCTTCAGCCAGTTCGATAGCCTCGCGGGTGTGGGTTCCGGTAAACCACATAGCCAGAACTGCATCATCGGCAGCCAGGTCCCAAACCGGTAAGCGCTTCATGTCGATCAGTTTCATCGTGTCGTAGTGATCTTCTGCTGCACCGTTACTGGCTTTGTTGTCATAGAGCCAGGCTGGGTCAGCGTAAATCAGTGAGTATTTCATCAGACATTCCTCGCTCGGCCAGCCAGACACCATGCATCAGAGGGTGCTTTCACTTTCGGCGCCATGCTCAGGCAACGCTGACGCTCAATAAGTATCTTCATCCGCTGCTCTTCGTTCTTAGAGCGGTTGAAGGCATCCATAAGAACTGTGGCTGCACGGTGGTAGAGCCCTTTTTCAAACAGGCCTTGAGCCTTATCCATCATCCTGGTTACAGCTGGATTCGGCGCTTCTTCCTGTTCCGATACAGCTGGTGTATCTGCCCGGTTAATTTTCAGTGCAGAACGCCCCTCGCTAACGTTACCACCCGGCGCTTTGGCAAAATACTGGTAGCACTTGCCGTTATGCTGGCGTGTTGCACGATTCAGTTTGACCAGATGGCATACACCGCGCTGAACAGCGTGAACGTCGTACTGGGGCATTGATGCTGCGATCTGTTTGTTAGTTAACCCAGGGTTTTCAGCGATGAAAATTTGAATATCTTTCAGAAGGCTCATGAGTTCGCTCCTCTGAAACCTGCCGGGATGACTTTGTCTGGCTGACCGAATTTCAATGGATCTTGTTTGCGGACAGCGTCCCAGTCCTCACGCTTAGGTCGGCCTTTGCTATTCCAGTGCAACGCGTTCTGCAAATATCCTTCGAACTTCGTTGGCCTGAACAAAGTTGTAGGCTGCATGTGTTCGTAGTATTTCGTGTCTTTCCACTGCTCGTGCTTGTAATCAATAACCAACAGCAACTCATCGTGTGTGAAGTTCTCACGAAGTCTGGCGCGAATATTATCCAGGGAGCTTTTCCCCTTGCGGAATGTCTTACCAGTAACATCATTGAGATGGTTGAGGATTAAGACTGCCTGACCAGTTATCAAATCAACCTGATTGACACATGCAGTGTCGGGTTGCGACGCAACCTGACAATTAGGTTTTTTATCTGATGGATCAGTAGTTGATTTTACTGACGGATCCCCACCAGATTCTGACGGGTGAAAACTGCCATTATTACTGTTTTTCGACGCATCAAATTTTGACTGGTCGGATTTTGATGCATCAGATTTTGACGCGTCAGATTCTGACAGGTGAGAAAAGGCGGCTGCCTGTAATTTCGAAACATTGAGCTGGTAAACATTCGATGCATTGCGGTTGCCTTTACGACGCTGCTGGCGGGTTAACCAACCGTCTTTTTCCAGCTGAGATATAGCTGTGCGAACCGTGCTCTCACCAGCACCAATCTGGCGCGCGATGGTAGCAATAGAAGGCCAGCTAACCCCTTCATCACTGCTGAAGTCTGCCAGACGCGCCATGATGGCAACGCTGGACAGCTTCATGCCTGAAGAAGCGCAAGCGTCCCAAACGTAACCGGTTAATTTAGTGCTCATGGTCGTCCTTTAACTCTGTAAATTTACGCTGGAATTGCTCAAGAGGGCTGAAGCACTCATGATCGTACCCTTCGCGAAGGTATATAACGCGTCTGGTCTCGGGCTCCCATCTGATGACGCGCACCGGGACGCCATAGTGATCTCTGAAACGCCGGTTAAGTTCTCGCATAGCGCTCTCCCCTTCCGACGCCAGACACCCACAATCGCCATAGCCCTGCTGTGGTTACATGGAACCCAGCGGCCTGATACCATCCGCTCATACCGAAACGACGAGGTTCCAACAACGGGAATACCACGGAGTTGCGGGAGACGGTTGTTTACCGTTACACTGTTCATGCGTTAGTTTCTCCACTGATACGACACGCCAAGGGGCCCGGAGCTGCACACTCGCGGGCCTCACCCATTTCTGGGAGGCAATAAACACGGGAAATAAGGTTCAGGAACGTCATGAGAGTCACCCTGAACTGATATGCAATATCGTTAAGACTTTGCCACTCGCTCCGGTCAACTACACCATCTTCAATGTAATGACGGTAAGCATTAACCAGCTCACCAAGCCTCCCCACCAGCTCGGCCAGTTTCAGGCCAATCTCTTCGTTTTCATCATCTGGCACGGCGCCGGGAACGTGAATACCGTTATCAGTTTCACGAGAGAACGCGTCAGCGATGTAACTTACGCCCGCAGCGCTCTGAAGCACCATTGCCCAGCCCATTGGGAAAATCTGGTCGCCACCAGCACGAAGGCGGTTAAAGAGTGAGTTCTGGGTTTCGTCCAGAATCTCCGCCGCTTCAGCATACCCGCCTGGCAACGCGGCAATGGTCTTCCTGATTGCGGCCACCAGCCAGGCGGGTTGCTTTTCAACTTTCCATTCAGGTTCTTTACCCACGGTCATATCCTCTTTTCTGTGGTTACTGCTTGACTTTAGAATTGTTAATCTTGCTGTAGAGAGAAGCGTCGTATTTCAATTTCCCGTTCGTAATTCTTTCGATGTAAAGAGCCTGTTTTTCTGGGATTACCTCTCCCCATTGACAAACGGCACTGTGAGTTACCCCTAGGGCAACTGCGGTTTTAGAAATGCCGCCGTAGTAATCGACGACTGTCCCTTTATGCATGGTTTGAATCCTCAATAGTTAGCATTCTTACATCGTATATGGACAGCATACTTACGTCAATAAAATGTAAGATTGCTAACGTGCATTCCGAGGAGATTTTATGGATACCGTTGGCAGCAGGCTGAGATTCAGAAGAAAGCAGAAAAAACTTACCCAGCGCGATGTCGCTGAGTGGGCTGGAGTAAGCGCGTCTGCTGTGACCCAGTGGGAAAGTGATTTAACTAAACTTTCTGGTGAGAACTTGATACTGGTGTGTAAGTGCCTTCAGTGTTCGCCGGAGTGGTTGGTTTTTGGTTCAGGCGATATCGAAAATGGCATTAACATCAACTTAATGTCTGCCAGAGAGGTGCCACTGATATCATGGGTGCAAGCTGGGAATTGGACTGAAGTAATTGGCAACCCAAGCAATGAGCAAGTAAAAACGACTCGCAAGCTTTCTGATTCAGCCTTTGCATTGAGGGTTAAGGGGGATTCAATGACTTCCAGTAGGGAGTTGAGCATTCCTGAAGGTTCTATTGTCATTGTTGAGCCCGAGTTCGGCTTCGTGGATGAAGCAAACGGTAAAATTGTCGTGGCTCAAACGGTATCTGGCGGTGAGGCGACCTTAAAAAAACTAGCGATAGATCCCCCTTTTTCTTACCTGATTCCACTAAACCCGGCATTCAAGCCCATTGAGGTGAATCAGGAAACCAAGCTTATTGGGATAGTTAAGCAAATAATTATTGACCTTTAGACCAAGCCCGATTCCTACAAGCCCGCCGCTCGTGCGGGCTTTTTCATGCTCAAAAAACAATAGTAAGCAAACTTACAAAATAAACTTGACTGCAAATGTAAGATGCCTAATATTACATCCATCAGCAGCGAACATTGTGGCGGTGAAAATAAATGAGCGTTAACAGTATCTACAAGTGCTCTTTCTGCGGAGTTACAGAACAGCAGGCAAAACGGATTATTGCTAAAGGTGGAAAAGACGAGGCGGCCATTTGCTCTGACTGCGCTGTTCAGTGCGTTACGGTGTTTGCAAATTTGGCTTCTATTTCGGCACTTGAAGAGCGCTCGATGATTGAAGCCGCCCACATCCAGGGCGGCGAGATAACAAAAATCAGCCTTTAATGGTGGGGTTAAAGCCCTCGATTCGCTCAACAAGCGAACGACTTGTAGAAACAATGTAAGAATCTTTGCCCTCATAAGACTGAGCGTGCCGATTAAGGTTCTCTATTACATCTGATTTAACTGATGGTAATGCTGTTGAAATTGAGTGAAGAGCAACAGTAAATGCGTTCTCAAGCGCCTCAATCCTTCGGGCGAGAGTTACCATATCAATTGGAGTTTGACTCATTTTAATTTCCTTCTTGGTTGTGTGAGAACTCCAAGAATACCACCGAGCCTGATGTGGTGAAAAGACAGGCAGCAGTTGCAGTACGGCATATAGCACATGTGCCGCAGCGGTCCGGGGATTCCTTAGGCAGTATCCCGATCCAGCGGGTAGCCGGAATGTGCAAGCCAAGCGAGTACGACGGCCAGAGACGTTTCACCAGCGTGGCGATCAGGTGACAGCCCAGACGATATCTGAGTGGCTATGAAAACAGATGGGAGCCGGTGGAATCCTGGCACACAACATAAAAGCGCACTCCATCAACTATCGGTTATGGATGGCAGGTAAGTAAACGAACGGAGTGCGCTTCCAGTTGTGTTAACCGTAGTAGCTGTACCAGATGCTGTGTGTAGTCTTGGCGGTCGGCAGTTTTGAATGTCCTTAATATCGACCGCCCCTTTTACACAACTGAAAGCGCGTTCAGCGTTCAACTTGAGAGGCCGTAGTCGTTAAATCAACTCAGGAGAACGCGCTCCCAATTGTGGAGAAGCTGACTGGCGGTGGCAGCCGCCCGTTTCACTAAGTGCCCTGGTTGGGTGCTTACTAAAACGAACCCCCTTTTTTTTTGTCGCCAACCGGCGAGGGATTCGTGCAACCAAAATTCAGCGCTGTGCAGAGCGCTTATAACACGGAGAAACTATCCATGACGAACACACAGAACGTCACTGAGTTACAACCACGCATGACCCGGGAGCAGCTGATCGACGCTGCGCGTAAGGCCGCCCCTCTCCTTCCGCCAGCTTATCGCGGAATTATGACCGAACTGGCTAACCGCCTGGACTATACAAGCGTCGCGCTTTGCGAAGCGATGGCGCAGCGTAAAGAACTGGCTGTTCAGAACGCTACTCTGCGTGAAGATGTCGCAAGCTGGGCCAAAGAGTGTGACCGCATTGTTGAACGCCACACGAAGACCAGAACCAATATGCATTTCCTGGAAGCCCAGCGAGAACTGCGTGAGTTGTCTACCGTCGTTATTTCCCAAAATAACGAGGTGGCTCTCTGATGGCTAACTCATTCAAGCAAATGACCCGTGACGGGACCATCAAGCGCACCGATACCGGGATGTTCATCAGCCTTGACCAAATCCATGTGCGTGAAGGTTTCAACAAACGCGAAGATGATGAACGTACCCGCCAGGCAGATGATGACCTTTTCAACTATCTGATGAATGGTGGCTCTGTTCCCCCGCTGGAGGTTATCGCCCGTGATGAAGGTGGAGTGTGGGTTGTTGAGGGCCACCGTCGGCGTCGCTGCTATGCGCGCTGTGCAGAAGCTGGTAAGCCAGTAGACCGCATCCATATCATGCCGTTCAACGGTAACGATGTTCAGCGCCTGGCGCGCATCATGACCAGTAACAACCAGCTCCCGCTATCTGATATGGAACAGGCAGCTGTTATTCAGGAGCTTCATAACGCCTTCAACCAGACCACCAGCGAGATAGCAAAGCTGGTGAATAAGTCTGTGGCCACCGTCGAGAAGCTGCTGCTCCTTAGCACGGCGAACCATGACGTTCAGCAGGAGGTTAAATCCGGTGCTGTTTCAGTCGATGTCGCGGTTGATCGCGTTATGGAGTATGGCGAACAGGCCGGGAAAGTACTCCAACACGATAAAGCTGTAGCGGCTGCACAGGGGAAAACGAAAGTTACCCGTAGCTCTATCGCGCCAGAGCTGAGCGTAAAGAACGCCCGCCGTTTCGTTGAGCTGATGGCTCAGGCCACGATCAGTGATGAAGGTGTCTTCACTCTTGAAGGCACTGCCCTGGCCGAGGCGCTGTCGATTATTGACGAACATAAAGCCATTGCTGAAGCACGTGAACTCTATCGCTTGTCACAACCAGTACCGACAACAGAAATTCGCGGACGATCTCTGTATGTGATGCTCAATGGTAAGGAAATTGGTCGGGCCTCACTGTATCGCGGTAAAACCGTTTGGCTGGACATGGATGACAAAACCATTGTCGCCAGCCAGTCAAAGGCTGTCGCCCACTTCGTTAAGCAACACAAATTGCAGCAGGAGCAAAATCATGACAGTCAATAAACCAATGACCGGTGAACAGCTGGATGAACTGATGACTATTGCTGTCAACATGCAACGAGATAGTGAAAAAGTGAGTGACCGCCCTGCTGCTATGTTCGCTTATGCAGTGCAGGTAGCTGTTTTGGAACTGCGTAATCTCCGTACTAACGTGGCGGCGCAGGTTGCGGATACTACGTCGCTTAAACACGCACAAGCCTAAATCTAGAACATTAATGGTTTATGAATAAATCAATCAGTTACTTACAACGTAATCCAAACGAAAAAAATAGTAGATAAACTTCGTGAGGTAGATCGTTTATAGTGTTGCCCCCTAGCAAACACAATTTTGTGAGTGAAAAGATATGAACCAGAACCCCTTTTCAATATATGATTTCCTTGGCTACCTGATACCAGGAGGTTTATTTTTATATCTTCTATATTTTTGCGGAATCACTCTGGATTGGGATGTAATCATCCAACTAAAGAAAACTGCAATCGCACAGGAATCTTCTCTCAGTTTGTTGGGATATTCTTCAATTGTTATACTTGCATATATCATTGGCCATGCAATAGCAATATGCTCTGCTTTTCTAGTTGAAAAGTATATGAATGATACATTGCAGTACCCTTCTATCTATCTTTTTTGGGAGTTAAATAATGATTTCAAAGACGAAGTCAAAAAAGATTACGGCAGAACAATTAAGTATCTAATAATAAAGACGATATTACTACCAGTATTTATTCTTGATAGAATTGCTTTTTATAAACTGTACTCCCGAGAGCTTACAAAGGAGTTAGCTTCACCGCTATGGAGCATGCTGGAAAAGTCTTATAAGAAGATTTTTTCAGTAGATTTATCTCAACTTAAAAATGGTTATGCCTTACAAGGTGATCTTTTTAGATTAGCCTACCATTACTCATATGAACACTCCTCCAACCATCAGCCTAAAATACAGAATTATGTAGCATTATATGGATTTTGCAGGAACGTGTGCTTGGTATTTTTATTGTTCTTTTGGGTAGCTTTCGTCAGACTTGTAATTAATACCCTAACAGACGAAATGTTTGGATTTAACATATTATCAACTTTATCTATGCTACTGATGACATATGTTTTCTATTGTGGGTTCGTAAAATTCTACAGAAGATTCACCTTAGAAGTATTCATGGCATTCAGCGTTTTAAAAACTGATTGATATTTTGCCGGGTGCAGCCGGTTAAGTGGAGAGCTATACGATGAGCGGACAAAGCCAACGTTTTCTTACCCCTGATGACCTCTATCAACTTACTGGTTATCGCCGCCCTTCCCTTCAGTGCAGAGCGCTGAAAGAAAGCGGTGTATTTTTTGTACCACGTAAAGATGGCAGGCCGGGAACTACATGGGATCATGTAACTAATCCAGCTGGTCTGAAGCAGTTAGACAACAATCCAGAGGAAGAAGAACCAAACTTTAAGGACATGTAATGCCTAGAATCCGCAAAAACCCGGAAGATAACTGGATGCCGCCCCGCGTTCGCCGGGGCAAATCAGCCTATGAGTTCAGAACGCCAGACGGCAGAACTGTGAGATTGTGCAATCGCGATCTTACCAAGTCTCAGGTCTGGGCTGCCTATGAAAACTTCATCAACGATATCAAGGTTGGTTCCAACTTCCATGCTCTATGCGAAGAGTTTTTTAACTCTGGTGATTTCCATGAGCTGGCAACAGAAACCAGAAAGGATTACCGGAAATATGGTTCAAAGGTAAATGTCGTTTTCGGCAAAATGAAACCAGAAAACATCAAGCCAGAGCACATCAGAAAGTATATGGACAAGAGGGGGGTTAAGAGCAGAGTTCAGGCGAACCGAGAGAAAGCCTTTATGTCGAGGGTGTTCAGGTGGGCATATGAGCGCGGCAAAGTGAAAATGAATCCATGCCAAGGCGTAAAGCAGTTTAAAGAGCAGGCGCGCACACGGTACGTGACGGACAAAGAATATGATGCACTATTCAGTGTTTCGTCGGTGCCGGTGAAAATTGCTATGGAGTTGGCCTATTTATGCTGCGCACGCCAAGGAGATATTCTGGATCTTAAAAAGAGTCAGATACTGGATGAAGGGATTCTAATTCAGCAAAGTAAGACGGCAGTGAGTCAGATTAAGGCGTGGACAGTGCGTCTATCAAATGCGATCACCCTAGCCGATTCCCTTCCGTTAAATACTGGCATGGTGAGCCTTTACGTGATCCACCAGCAGTCTGGTTCTCGTTATACGCGTGATGCCTTTAATGCTCAGTGGATGAAGGCGAAAAAGTTAGCCGCAGAAAAATTTCCTGAGCTCGAATTTAACTTCACGTTCCATGATCTGAAAGCTAAAGGGATATCTGATCTGGAAGGAACGCTGCATGAGAAACAGGAAATCTCAGGCCACAAAAATGCTTCGCAGACAGCAAGATATAACCGAAAAATATCTGTAGTGCCGGTGGTTGGGGGGCAGTAATGCCCTCTTTCTCTGGCGAAGTCGAATGGCGAAACAATGGCGAATGGCGAAAAATAGACAATAAAAAACCACCTCTCGGTGGTTTATACGACACTGCTTATCATTGATTTTATTCAAGTTTTCCCATGGTAGCCGGAGTGGGACTTGAACCCACACAGCGCGAACGCCGAGGGATTTTAAATCCCTTGTGTCTACCGATTCCACCATCCGGCCAGGGAAGAAAGTGGAGGCGCGTTCCGGAGTCGAACCGGACTAGACGGATTTGCAATCCGCTACATAACCGCTTTGCTAACGCGCCTTAAATCTGTTGTCTTTCGACCTGCACCCGCAAGCTGCCGATGCATTAATCTGGAGCGGGAAACGAGACTCGAACTCGCGACCCCGACCTTGGCAAGGTCGTGCTCTACCAACTGAGCTATTCCCGCATGTCATCAAGTAACTATTTAACTACTTCCTAACCACTTGATTTCATTGTCGTCCGGCTAACTGTGCCGCCGTTCGATGCGTTGCATTCTACTGATATGACGTTTTGAGTCAACGTTATTTTTTGCATCTCAGGATCGTTTGCTGAAAATTAAGCCGAAACGATCACTGTTCAAGCAAATCACCGCGCGCAGCGTTCAAATATTGCAGCATTGACCACAGCGTCAGCACCGCCGCAACCCACAGCAGACCAATGCCGGCCCACTCTACCCAGGCATTCGGACGCCACAGCATCCATACCAGCGCCGCCATCTGTGCGGTGGTTTTAACTTTACCGATCCAGGACACCGCCACGCTGCTGCGTTTACCCAGCTCCGCCATCCACTCGCGCAGGGCAGAGATAATAATCTCACGGCCAATCATGGTCGCGGCAGGCAGCGTTACCCACCAGGTATGATAATGTTCCGCCACCAGCACCATCGCGATTGCCACCATCACCTTATCCGCAACCGGATCGAGGAACGCGCCAAAGCGGGTACTCTGGTTCCAGCGACGCGCCAGATAACCGTCAAACCAGTCCGTCACGGCAGCGATCAGGAAAATAAGCGCACAGGCAAAAGGCGCCCAGACGACCGGCAGGTAAAATGCCAGGACGAAGAACGGAATGAGCACAACGCGAAAGAGAGTGAGCAACGTAGGGATATTAAATCGCATGATGACGGTAACTGTCTGTTGTCAGTAAAATTTAGCTCTATGTTGCTACAGAGCCCTCAATGTTTCAACGAGTAGTAGATCTTTTCTGCCAGCCCTTGCGAAATACCCGGCACTTTTGCAATTTCTTCCATACTGGCGTTGAGTAATCCTTGCAATCCGCCCATATACTTCAACAGCATCTGGCGACGTTTTGGCCCGACGCCTTCAATCGTCTCAAGGGTACTGGTATTTTTCACTTTTGCCCGTTTTTTACGGTGCCCACTGATGGCGTGATCGTGCGACTCATCGCGGATATGCTGGATCACGTGCAGCGCAGGGGAATCCGGCGGCAGGCTAAAGCCCTCGCCTTCCGGCTCAAAGAACAGCGTTTCCAGGCCAGCCTTACGATCTGCCCCTTTCGCTACCCCTAGCAGCAGCGGATGGTTCTTATCCCACTCCACGTCGAGTGATTCAAATACCGCTTTCGCCTGCCCCAACTGCCCTTTCCCGCCGTCGATAAGGATAACGTCCGGGATTTTGCTCTCTTCAATCGCTTTACCATAGCGACGGCGCAGCACCTGGTTCATGGCGGCATAATCGTCACCGGGCGTAATGCCGGTGATGTTATAGCGACGATACTCTGCCCGCAGCGGACCGTTGGCATCAAAGACCACACACGACGCCACGGTCTGCTCACCCATCGTATGGCTGATGTCGAAGCATTCCATGCGTTTCACTTCCGGCAGCTTAAGCAGCGTAGCAAGCGCGGTTAAACGCTGGCTGACGGTCGACTGCTGGGACAGTTTGGTGGTCAGCGCCGTGGCGGCATTGGTTCGCGCCAGCTTCAGATAACGCGCACGATCGCCGCGCGGTTTCGTCTGAACATTCACCCGGCGGCCTGCCAGCTCTGAAAGCGACTCCGCCAGCAGGGTTTTATCATCGAGCGTGAAGTCGAGCAGGATCTCCGAGGGCAGCGTACGCATCTGGCTGCCCTGCAAATAAAACTGGCCGACGAAGGTCTCCACCACTTCACCCAGCTCAGTGCCGCCCGGCACTTTCGGGAAGTAGCTGCGGCTGCCGAGCACTTTGCCCTGACGAATAAAAAGCACATGAACGCAGGCCAGACCGGCGTCAAAGGCTACGCCGATAACATCGAGGTCGTCGCCCGTATTGGAAACAAACTGCTTCTCGGTCACCCTGCGCACCGCCTGAATCTGGTCGCGGATGCGTGCGGCCTCCTCAAATTCCAGCGCCGCGCTGGCTTTTTCCATACGGGCAATCAGTTGCGTCAGCACCTGATCGTCTTTCCCGGCTAAAAACAGGCGGACATATTCCACCTGCTGCGCGTACTCTTCTTCGCTCACCAGCCCTTCAACGCACGGCCCCAGGCAGCGGCCAATCTGATATTGCAGGCATGGCCGGGAGCGGTTGCGATAAACGCTATTTTCGCACTGGCGAACAGGAAAGATTTTTTGCAAAAGCGCCAGCGTTTCCCGCACGGCATAACCGTTCGGGAACGGGCCGAAATATTCACCTTTCGCATGCTTAGCGCCACGATGCATCGCCAGCCGCGGGTGCGTGTCGCCGCTCAGGAAGATAAACGGATAGGATTTGTCATCGCGCAGCAGAACGTTGTAGCGCGGCTGATACAACTTAATGTAGTTGTGCTCAAGGAGCAGCGCTTCCGTTTCCGTATGCGTTACGGTGACATCAATGTTATGTATAAGTGCGACCAGCGCTTCGGTTTTACGGGAGGCAAGGTTGCTGCGGAAATAGCTGGAAAGGCGTTTCTTCAGATCTTTCGCCTTACCGACATAGATAACCGTACCGCCAGCATCGTACATACGGTAGACGCCTGGCTGGCTGGTGACGGTTTTCAGAAATGCTTTTGAATCGAACGCTTCACTCACTGACTTATTAACGACTCCGCATTGCACAAACCATGGCGAATGGCCAGGTGAGTCAGTTCGACATCACCGTGAATGTTCAGTTTACTGAACATTCGATAGCGATAGCTGTTGACCGTTTTCGGGCTGAGATTCAGCTGCTCTGAGATCTCATTCACCTTCTGACCTTTAGTGATCATCAGCATAATCTGCAATTCGCGCTCAGACAAACTGGCAAACGGAGATTCCGTTTTTTCCGGTTCAATCTGACTCAGAGCCATCTGTTGAGCAATATCAGAAGCGATGTAGCGCTGCCCGGCGTGTACGGTGCGGATCGCATTGACAACTTCCTGCGGCGCGGCGCCTTTACTGAGATACCCGGCAGCACCCGCCTGCATAACCCTGGCAGGCAGCGGATTTTCGGTATGGACGGTCAGCATGATAACTTTGGTATCAACGAACATGCGCGCGATTTTGCGCGTGGCTTCAAGCCCGCCAATACCGGGCATGTTCATATCCATCAGCACCACGTCTGCGGAGTTAGCGCGACACCATTTGACGGCATCTTCGCCACAGCACGCCTCGCCGGCAACTTTAATACCCTTTATATCTTCAAGAATGCGTCGTATCCCTGCGCGCACCAGTTCGTGGTCATCAACAAGAAGGACGTTGATCAAAGGAAATGTCTCCAGAATAGGGATAACGCTACTGACTGCTAATTGGGTTTATATTAACGGTTTTCCATGCAAGATTAAAACGCTAAAAAATCGGCTATTCGATTCTGGTCTCGTTTTTGGAAATTAAGCTGTACAGTAAGTGGAAAGAAAACCCTTGCCCGCCGGGCTTTTACCGCTATTTTTTAGCATCGACATTCGAAAAGTTACTAAAACAGTTGTTAACTCAAACGAAAAAGAGCGCGCGATTTTTTGTAACAACAATTAACGAATGGCGAACCGGGGATAAACATTTAATTGTCGCTAACATATTGGACAGGGTACCTTCATAATCCGCGCCGCCCAATAATCACTGCGCGATAAGTATAAAAAACAACCACTGCATTTTTTGCCGTAGCTTGTGGTATACTCCGCCGCCTTAACTTTCATCGTCGCGCTCATGCGCTGTTTTATAATGAGGAAAATAAATGAGCACACCTGAATTTGCCACTGCCGAGAATAACCAGGAACTGGCACAGGAAGTAAACTGCCTGAAGTCGCTGCTGACGCTTATGCTACAGGCGATGGGCCAGGCTGATGCTGGTCGTGTGATCATTAAAATGGAAAAACAGATCGCGCAGATGGAAGACCAGGCGGAATCCGCTGTTTTTGCCAATACGGTTAAGCAAATTAAACAAGCCTACCGCCAGTAACAAAAACGGCTGGATGCAAAGCATTCAGCCGTTTTCTCGTCTGACACGCAGAACGTGATATCAGTCAGATAAGCCCCGTCGCCGCGGCATAACACGCTATCTGGATCTTATTCGGTGCGTTGAATTTCTTCTGCATATTCTTTTGATGGAAATTGACGGTATTTTCCGAGATGGAGAGAATGATGGCGATTTCTGCCGACGTCTTCCCTTCTGCGGTCCACTTCAGAATTTCCCGCTCACGCTTGCTGAATTTCATTTCAGGCGGCATCACCGTCTCATGTTCAAAGCGTAACAGTGTGGTGAGCGCCATCTGGACGAGCATTTGTAAACGCAGCTCAACTTCTTCACTGGATATCGAGTGTGCCTGTAAGCTGGTACATGACACGGAGAGGAAACCGAGCGCATGATTTGGCATCATCAGACACTGCGTTATTCCCTTGCGTAATCCGTGGTCCCGCGCGCCGTCCCATAATTGCTGGGCATCCGTGAATAATTCATCCGTCCAGGGCAAATGTCCCTGAATGAAATTCTCCGGCTTCAGCACCGGGTCAATGGCGAAATAATTCTCGGACTGATATTGCGCCATCCATTGTTGCGGATAACTGGAATGGACGGAGGTTCGCGGGCGGGTAAATGGCACAGGGTGTCGAACACAAAGCGCATAATAATCGAATTCAAACGCCTGCGTTTGTCGCTGAAGTTCCTGATATACCTCTTCGGCACAGGTCATTTCCTGAAACCGGAGGAAGCATTCCCGTCGCCAGGTGAAAAAGTCTATATCCCTCATACTTACTGAATGAAGCCTCTGATAAAGATAATCATTATTATGGTGAATATAACCTAACACATAAAGCATGATTATTTATATAAAATATCGGCCACAGGCAGATTATCTTTAATTTGGCGATGGCTTATCCACATCAGTCGGAATAAAAAAGCAACAGAACGGAGTTTAAGGGAGGATAATTTGCTCCAGAAGCGGCATCTGGAGCAAATTGAACGCTAAAATGCTACTGCATTAAGAATTTTTCAAGGAACTGACGGGTTCGGGGCTGCTGCGGATTGGCAAACAGCGCTTTAGCCGGCCCCTGCTCAACTATTCTCCCCTGATCCATGAAAATAGCCCGATCGGCAACGTCGCGAGCGAAGCTCATTTCATGCGTCACAATCACCATCGTGCGTTTCTCCTGCGCCAGCTGTCGGATCGTGTTCAGTACTTCCCCGACCAGCTCAGGATCGAGCGCGGACGTGGGTTCGTCAAACAGGATCACATCCGGGCGCATCGCCAGCGCGCGCGCAATGGCGACACGCTGCTGCTGCCCGCCAGATAAGCGACGCGGATAGCTCGTCTCCTTCCCTGCCAGCCCAACCTTCGCCAGCAGCTCGCGGGCGCGGACCGTCGCGTCTTCCTTAGGTTCCCCCTTGACGATGACCGGCCCTTCAATAATGTTTTCCAGCACCGTGCGGTGCGGAAAGAGATTAAAGCTCTGGAACACGAAGCCGACATGCTGGCGCAGGCGGCGAATCAGCCCTTTTTGCTGGCTGATGGGTTTCCCGGTATCAATGGTGATATCACCCACGCGGATCGTCCCGCCTTCGGGCTGCTCCAGTAAATTGATGCTGCGCAGCAGCGTGGTTTTGCCTGACCCGCTCGGGCCGATAATTGCTACCACTTCGCCCTGCTCAACCTCAAGATCAATGCCATGCAGCACCGTTTGTCCATGGAATTTTTTCACCAGGTTTTTGACGTCAATTGCACTCATTTTGGATCACGCTCCTGGCGGTTAAGCTGGTTTTCAAAATAGTTTTGCAGAGCGGACAGTACCGTCGCCATCACCCAGTAAATCAGCGAGGCCGCCAGATACATGGTAAACACTTCCAGCGTGCGCGAGGTGATCAGCTGCGCCTGACGGAACAGCTCCGGCACCTGAATGGTCGCCGCAAGCGAGGTGTCTTTCACCAGGCTGATAAAGCTGTTGCTCAGCGGCGGCAGCGCCACGCGCGCCGCCTGGGGCAGGATCGCCCGGCGCAGCGTCTGCCACGGGGTCATCCCGATACTGGCCGCCGCTTCCCACTGTCCTTTATCGATGGAGGAGATCGCCGCACGCAGCGTTTCAGAGGTGTACGCCGCGGTATTCAGCGACAGGCCAATCATCGCCGCCGGGATCGGATCCAGCTCAATACCAAACTGTGGCAGCCCGTAGTAAATCATAAACAGCTGGGCGATAAGCGGCGTTCCGCGGAACACGGAGATGTAAAACCGCGCCAGCCACCGCACCGGCCAGATGTTCGACATGCGCATCAGTGCCAGCACAAACCCGAGCACCAGCCCGAAGAACATCCCGCCGATACTGAGCTGTAAAGTAAACACCGCGCCCTTAAGCAAGAACGGCAGCGAATCAATAACCAGTTGAATACTTTCTTGCATTATTATTTTTCTACCTGATTTTTAGACATGAGGATGATAGGCAAACAGCGCAGGCGCCCCGCCAGTATGAACAAACAAAATGGGTCCTTCATCCTTAAAGCGCTTGCGGGCGATGCCGTCGATCAGGCCCGCCATTGCCTTGCCGGTATAGACCGGGTCAAGCAGAATACCTTCGAGACGGGCCAGCAGCTTAACCGCCTCCATCCCTTCATCATTGGGGGTGCCATAGCCCGGCGCGAAATAGTCATCCCACAGCAGTATTTCCGCCTTCGCCTGAAGCGCAAGCTGTTCAGCCACCGCCTGTTGCAGGGTGACGACTTTCGGCTTCTGTTCCGCAACGCTTCTGGAAACCGTCACGCCAATCAGCTCGACCTCCGGCATCAGTTGCTCAAGCCCGACCGCTAAACCAGCATGGGTCCCCGCACTGCCGGACGCCACCACCACCGAGGATAAACTCACCGCGCCTTCGCACTGCTGAGCGATTTCCAGCGCGCTCTCAACATAGCCGAGGGCACCCAGCGCATTCGAGCCGCCAACCGGGATCACGTACGGACGAAAACCCTGCGCTTCCAGACGCGTCGCCAGCTCGTCGAGCTGTGCAGCCGGGTCGGTCAACGCGTCGACCATTTCAACCTGCACGTTGAACAGATCCAGCAGCAAACGGTTACCGTTAGTCAGGTAATTCTCTGCCTGCGTCCCGATCGGGTTCTCCAGCAGGGCTACGCAGTGGAGTCCCAGCTTCGCCGCCACTGCCGCCGTCTGGCGAACGTGGTTAGACTGAATTGCCCCGGCGGTGATCAGCGTGTCCGCCCCCTCACGCAGAGCATCGGCGGCGAGAAACTCCAGCTTGCGCAGCTTATTTCCGCCCATCGCCATGGGCGTCACATCGTCACGCTTAATGAATATATCGCGCCCCAGGTAGTCAGAAAATCGCGGCAGATACTCCAGCGGCGTGGGTGCGCCGATAAATTCCAGACGGGGAAAGCGCGTTAAATTCTGTAGTGACATGGTTCCTCCGGTCACGCAAACAATTGTTATTTCATTATGCACGCAGACGCGCGAGAAATAAAAAAGGCGCTTTTAAAAGCGCCTTTTTTTGTCAGTCAGAGACTTATTTCGTCACGTCTGCGCCGAACCACTTCTCAGAAAGCGCCTTCAGGCTGCCGTCTTTCTGCATCTCAGCAATGGCGCCGTCGATGGCTTTCAGCAGATCCTCGTTACCTTTACGCACCGCCACGCCGGACTCCTGACGGGAGAACGCATCACCCGCGACAGCCAGGGTATTGTTGGTTTTCTTCACCAGATCCAGCGCTGCCAGGCGGTCAACCAGAATGGCGTCAATACGGCCTACGCGTAGATCCTGGTATTTCGTCGGGTCATCATCGTAGGTACGGATGTCCACGCCCTGCACGTTCTGGCGCAGCCACTCTTCGTAGTTGGTGCCCAGACCGACGCCGACTTTCTTACCTTTCAGGTCCGCTGCGGACTTGATGCTGCCTTCGTTACCTTTCTTCACCAGCGCCTGAATACCGGACACGGTGTACGGCGTGGAGAAGTCATACTTCTTCTTACGCTCGTCAGAAATGGTTACCTGGTTAATCACCACGTCAATACGTTTGGAATCCAGTGACGCCAACATCCCGTCCCATTTGGTGGGTTTCAGGGAGGCTTTAACGCCGAGGTGTTTCGCCAGCTCCTGCGCAAACTCCACTTCAAAACCGGTCAGTTTACCGTCGTCGCCCTGGAAGCTGAACGGAGGATAGGTTCCTTCCAGCCCAACCAGCAGCGTGCCGCGCTCTTTAACTTTGTTGAGCAGATTCTCTGCCGCGAACGTTTTCACACTCATCCCCGCGACCAGCGCAACGGCCATCATCCCCATCAGCGCCTGACGACCCAGAAGTGCTAATTTCATAAGTACCCCGATACAGTGGAATTTTTGAGTAGTGTAGAGAAATCGCCTGCAACGTCAAAGGCGGCTGCGCTACATCTTATTCTTTTTTAATATATATCAGAAGTTGTTCCGGCGCGGACTTTCTGCTTTATGACGCCCGGCATCTGGACTTTATATTGCGCGTACTTTCGCAGCGCGATGCGGTAATTATTGGTACTGGTGGCGGGCAACCAGGGTTCCAGATTTTCATCCAGGTATCCGGTCGTCAGCAGATCGCGGGAGATATTTTGCATGGTCAAATGCTGACCCAGGCGGCGCAGGCGAACCACGTATTCACGCACGGTGCCGTGACTCATCTCCGTTTGTTCAAACAGGAATTGCTTGAAGTCGATAATATCGAAGAAGTCGCTTTGCTCTTTGCAATGGAGATCGCCACAGAAACGGCAAAGCGCTACCCACTCTTTTTGCTCTTCAAGCCAGGCGGCTTCATCCATCAGCGTGTCGAGGCGGGAAATCGCAATCTTATTCACGATTTCACCGCGACGAACCAGCGTGATGCGGTCGAGTAATTTTTTACAGTGGGCGCAATGCGTCTGGCTGTGTTTAAAGTCTTTCAGGTAGCGGCTTAAAGGCCGTCTTTTAGATTGCTGCACCGTCATGATAACTCCTGGTTGTCAATACGTTGTGCGGCATTTCCAAGGCGAATAACTCACCTATAACTTACCCAGTTTTGTGCGCAGGCGTTTAATGGCCTGGCTGTGCAGCTGGCTCACCCGTGACTCGCCCACCTCCAGCACGGCGCCAATCTCTTTGAGATTGAGCTCTTCCTGGTAATAGAGGGTTAACACCAGTTGCTCACGTTCCGGTAAAGCTTCAATCGCTTCCATCACGCGCTGGCGTAAATTCCCTTCCAGTAAATGGTGTAACGGGTTTTCTTGCTGGTGTTCATCGGTCACCAGCTCGATGCTATCGCCATGCTCTTCGCGCCACTCATCATAGGAGAAGAGTTGGCTGTTATTGGTATCGAGCAACATCTGGCGATACTCTTCAACAGGGATGCCCAGACGCTCCGCCACTTCGGTTTCCGTCGCGTTGCGCCCCAGCTCCTGTTCCAGCTGCCCCATCGCATGCGCCACTTCGCGCGCGTTGCGGCGAACGCTGCGCGGCACCCAGTCGCGGCTGCGCAGCTCGTCCAGCATCGCACCACGAATACGCTGCACTGCGTAAGTCGTAAATGCCGTTCCTTGCAGAGCGTCGTACCGGTCAACTGCATTCAATAACCCGATACCGCCCGCCTGTAGCAGATCGTCCAGTTCCACGCTCGCCGGCAAACGCACCTGGAGGCGCAATGCTTCGTGACGCACCAGCGGAACATAACGCTGCCACAGCGAGTGTTTATCCATTACACCTTCAGCGGTATAGAGTGAATTCACGATAAACAGCCCTGCGTTAGTTGAGTTATCGGCATGATTATCCGATTCTGGAGGGGTTTTAATCGGGTGAATAGTGGGTGAAATGAGGGGTTATTTGGGGGGTTACGCGTAAATGCGGACAGAAAAAACCCCGCCGAAGCGGGGTTTGAGCTTAATCAGGCGATTAGCCTTGCAGCAGAGACAGAACCTGCTGAGGAACCTGGTTAGCTTTGGCCAACACGGAGTTACCGGCCTGCTGAACGATTTGCGCTTTAGACATGTTGGACACTTCGGTCGCATAGTCGGCGTCCTGAATACGGGACTGCGCTTCAGACAGGTTGGTGGTGGTGTTGTTCAGGTTGGTTACAGCAGAATCCAGACGGTTCTGGATAGCACCCAGTGAAGAACGGAATTTGTCTACCTGAGCGATAGCATCATCCAATGCTTTCAGTGGATCATTAGTAGACTGTTGAGATTTTGCAGCATCAGCACTGATCAGAGTTGTTGCACCAGCTGCCGTCTTACCAAGATAAACATCTTCTGAAATCTGTGGACCCGTTGGGTTAGCAGGGTCAGTAAACAGTGAAGTTACATTTCCAGTTGAATCCACGTCGTACTGCTTGCCATTAATTTTGAGTGTGCTACCGGTTTTAGTGGCCCCTTGGAGGTCAAGGTCAGACAGCTTGGCTTCACGGTTAGCCGTTGATGCAGCTGTAGTCAATTGACCAGATGCCGCATCGGTATAAATTGAATCAGTCGTAGTGAAGGTTGCGCCAGTACCTGCAGGTGCGGTAGAAGTACCAACTTTGAGCGTTACATCTTTACCATCAACGTTTGCTTTCAGGGTTGCGTTGCCGTTAGCGTCAGCTGCACCCACAAGTGTAAGATCAACACCATTATAATTGATTTTCGCGCCATCAGCCTTGCCAGCAGCCAATGCAGCAATTGCCTGTGCTTGCGTATTGTCAGTGGTATCAATAGCCGCAGTGTTGGTTGTCTTGGAAGCACCTGTCAAGTTACCAGTTGCAGCATCGATATACTGCGCAGCAGGTGTAGCTGCATCATCAGTTACAGCGCCAGTTTTAACATCAACATGATAAGTTGAAGTTGTACCGCCAGAAGTTACTGAATAGTTATCAGTACCAGTTGCACCAAAGTCAGCGATCAACGTACCAGCGGTAACTTTCTGAGCACCGTCAACATTGAAGCCAGAGAGGCCCAATGTTTTCGCGTCAATTTGCTTGAGATCAATACTGATGGTCTCACCATCATTCGCACCAACTTGGATTTTCATGGTGCCATCTTTAGCGAGAACGTTCACGCCGTTAAACTGAGTCTGACCAGATACGCGGTCAATTTCAGATAGACGGGATTTGATTTCGTCCTGGATTGAAGACAGGTCAGAATCAGAGTTAGTACCGGTTGTTGCCTGAACGGTCAGTTCACGAACACGCTGAAGGTTGTTGTTGATTTCAGACAGCGCGCCTTCAGTGGTCTGCGCCAGAGAGATACCGTCGTTAGCGTTACGTGCAGCCTGAGTCAGACCTTTGATGTTAGAGGTGAAGCGGTTAGCGATAGCCTGGCCCGCAGCGTCATCTTTCGCGCTGTTGATACGCAGACCAGAAGACAGACGCTCGATAGAAGAAGACAGAGCGGACTGGTTCTTGTTGATATTGTTCTGAGTGATCAGCGAGAGGCTGTTGGTATTAATGACTTGTGCCATGATTTCGATTCCTGTTGTTCATCAAATCTGTTTGGTTAGATTTGGGTTTCCACCCTTCGGCTTCATCGCCGTCAAAGGTGTTATCTTCTGGTCCAAACCAACCTTTAGATATTTTTTCAGGATCGCGATAATTTTTTTAGCCACGGAAAAGCTCTTCTCTATTACCGCTATTCCCGCCATTAAAAAAAAGAAATTAACCGTAAACTTTCCCCCATTGAGGCCGATAACCCCACTAGTCGTTCTACGTGTCGATAGATTAAGGAATAAATATGGCAAGTATTTCATCATTGGGAATCGGTTCTGGCCTTAAGTTGGCAGACATTCTGGATAGCCTGACTGCAGCGGAAAAAGCCCAGCTAACGCCGATCTCAAAACAACAGACATCCTATACAGCCAAGCTGAGTGCATACGGCACGTTGAAAAGTTCTTTGGAAGCGTTTCAAACCGCAAATACAGCGTTAAACAAAGCTGATTTATTTACGGCTACAACTACGACGAGCAGTAGTGACGCATTCAGTGCAACCACAACAGGCAGCGCCATTCCGGGCAAATACACCATCAGCATTTCTCAGCTTGCTCAGGCGCAAACGCTGACAACTAAAAACACCCAACCCGACACCAAAACGGCAATCGCATCAACAGACAGTAAGATCACCTTTACTCCGGGGAATGGTAAAGATCCGGTATCCATTGATATCAGTGCAGGAAACTCTTCCTTAACTGGGCTCCGCGATGCAATCAACAAAGCTAATGCGGGTGTGTCAGCAAGTATCATTAATGTTGGGAATGGGCAGTATCGCCTTTCTGTGACCTCAACTGAAACAGGGGCAAATAACGCGGTCAGTATTAGCGTTAGCGGTGATAGCACACTCAAAAGCTTTTTGGGTTACAACGGTACCAGCGATGATGCCAGTAACGGCATGACAGAGAGCGTAACGGCTCAAAATGCAAAACTGAAGATCAATAACGTTGATATTGAAAACAGTAGCAACACCATCAGTGATGCTCTGGAAGACATCACGCTTAATCTAAACAATGTTACGAAAGATAATCAAACAATTACTATTGCCAAAGATGCATCCAAAGCTGAAACAGCTATCAAAGCTTGGGTAGATGCTTATAACTCGCTTCAGGATACCTTCGCCTCATTAACAAAATACACAGCCGTTGATGCCGGAAGTGATGCGCAAGACACAAGTAATGGTGCACTACTTGGTGACACTACTTTGCGTACAATCCAGACACAGCTTAAAAGCATGCTGAGTAATTCTGCTAGTACATCAAACATTAAGTCACTTTCACAAATTGGTATTACCAGTAACCCAAGCACAGGGAAACTTGAACTAGATAACACCAAGCTTGAAACTGCACTCAGCAAAGATTCATCAGGCGTCAAAGAACTCATCGTCGGTGATGGCAAAAAAACCGGTATCACTACTGCAATGGCAACCAATCTGACTGACTGGCTATCAACTAAAGGCATTATCCAGGCAGCGAAGGATGGCGTAAGCAAAACACTGAACAATTTGACGGCTCAATACAATGCTGTTAGCGAGCGAATTGATAACACTGTCGCACGGTACAAAGCTCAATTTACCCAGTTGGATGTAATGATGACATCACTAAACAACACCAGCAGTTACCTTACACAGCAGTTCGAAAATACGTCTTCCAACAAGTAGTAACAGATAATCAGACCCGAGGGGGATAACATGTACGGCGCAAAAGGCACGCAAGCCTACGCAAAGATAGAAGTTGAAAGCGCGGTGATGAGCGCCAGCCAGCAGCAACTGGTTATCATGCTATTTGATGGTGCCCTCAGCGCGCTGGTACGCGCGCGTCTGTTCCTAGCAGACGGTAATATCCCGGCAAAAGGGTTGGCACTCTCCAAAGCGATTAATATCATCGAAAATGGCCTGAAGGTCGGATTGGATGAAGAGAGTAAAGACGAGTTAACACAAAACCTGATCGCTCTCTATGCCTATATGGTTCGTCGCCTGCTTCAGGCCAACCTTCGCAATGATGCCAGTGCCATCGAAGAGGTGGAGAGTTTACTGCGCAATATTGCGGATGGCTGGAAGGAGGCTGCAGGTATACCAACTCTTGTCCAGGACGCCGTCTAATGAGTAACGCACCGCAACTTTATGCCCTTTATCAGCAACTCCTTGAGCAGAGCCAGTTGATGTTGCGACTGGCCCGGCAGGGACTATGGGATGATCTGATCATCTGTGAAACCGACTATGTTAATGCGGTGCACTCACTGGCTCGTCTCACTCAGGAAAGTGAACCTTCGATGCAGATTCAGGAGCAGCTTCGCCCGACGCTGCGGGTGATCCTGGACAACGAAGGCCAGGTAAAAACGTTGCTGCAAGCCAGAATGGATGAACTGGCGAAGCTGGTTGGGCAATCCTCCATCCAGAAAACCGTTCTCTCCACCTACGGTAACCAGGGCGGTCATGTCCTGGTTCCGCAAAGTAATAGCGATATTAATTAGCCATTTAACTGGCGGGCAAACGTTAACCGTTTCGTTCGCCAGGCATTTCTGCCAAACCTGCTCCATACTTGAGTTTCGCGACCTCATGGAGATGGTGCATGCGCAACCCAACACTTTTACAATGTTTTCACTGGTACTACCCCACCGGCGGTGAACTGTGGCGAGAAGTCACGGCATTAGCCCCCAACCTGAACGAAATCGGCATCAATATGGTCTGGTTACCGCCGGCATACAAAGGGGCATCCGGCGGCTATTCCGTCGGGTATGACTCTTATGACCTTTTCGACCTCGGTGAGTTTGACCAGAAAGGCAGCGTCGCCACCAAATACGGCGATAAAGCCCAGCTGCTGGAGGCCATCAACGCCTTAAAAAGCAACCAGATTGCGGTGCTTCTGGACGTGGTGGTCAACCATAAAATGGGGGCCGATGAAAAGGAACCCGTCCGCGTGCAGCGCGTGGATGCTCAGGATCGCACCCAAATCAGCGATGAGATCATCGAATGCGAAGCCTGGACGCGTTACACCTTCCCCGTTCGGGCCGGGCAGTATTCGCAATTTATCTGGGATTACAAATGCTTCAGCGGTATCGACCACATTGAAAACCCCAATGAGGACGGTATCTTCAAAATCGTGAACGACTACACCGGCGAAGGCTGGAACGATCAGGTCGACGACGAGATGGGCAATTTCGATTACCTGATGGGTGAAAATATCGATTTTCGCAACCATGCGGTGACGGAGGAGATCAAATACTGGGCGCGCTGGGTGATGGAGCAAACCCACTGCGACGGCTTCCGCCTGGACGCGGTAAAACACATCCCGGCCTGGTTCTATAAAGAGTGGATTGAGCACGTCCAGGAGGTGGCCCCGCAGCCGCTGTTTATTGTGGCGGAATACTGGTCTCACGAAGTGGATAAATTGCAGCACTACATCAATCAGGTGGACGGTAAAACCATGCTGTTTGATGCGCCACTGCAAATGAAATTTCACGAAGCCTCACGCCAGGGACGCGACTACGATATGAGCCAGATTTTCACCGGTACGCTGGTGGAAGCCGATCCGTTCCATGCCGTGACGCTGGTTGCCAACCACGATACCCAACCCTTGCAGGCGCTGGAAGCCCCGGTTGAAGCCTGGTTCAAACCGCTGGCCTACGCGCTCATCCTGCTGCGTGAAAACGGCGTGCCGAGCGTGTTCTACCCGGATCTTTTTGGCGCCAGCTATGACGACACCGGCGGGGATGGCGAGACGTATCACATCGATATGCCTGTGATTGAACAGCTCCACGAGCTGATCCTCGCCCGGCAGCGTTTTGCCCACGGCGTGCAGACGCTGTTTTTCGATCATCCAAACTGCATTGCGTTCAGCCGCAGCGGGACTGAGGAACACCCGGGCTGTGTTGTGGTGCTGTCGAATGGCGATGACGGCGAGAAGACGATCTGCCTCGGGGAGAATTACGGCAACAAGACCTGGCGTGATTTTTTAGGCAACCGCGAGGAAACCGTGACCACGGCGGCGGATGGCGAAGGGACGTTCTTCTGTAACGGGGGAAGCGTCAGCGTCTGGGTGATTGAGGACGCGCTGTAGTGCTGGGAAAGTGCGGCCTGATGCCCTCACCCCGACCCTCTCCCACAGGGAGAGGGAGCAAACCCTAAAAACGGCAATATGATTGCCGTTTTGCTTTTACCGCTACGGAAGCTTACTCTCCAGCGGATTCTTGCTCAGGTAATCTGCGCATTCCACTGTTGGACGGTCAACCTTGTACAGTTCCATACCGTCATACTCCAGCGCCGCCCCATCACGCTCCAGCGGATAGACATCCAGCTTACGCGTCACGTTGTAATAATCATCTGAACGCAGCATGATCTTACCCGGCACCGCGATAACGCGCTGCCACTGACGGCAATCCAGCGTATCCCCCTCTGGCGTCACCACCAGCGTGGCGATCGCTTCCGGGCTCACCATCGCGCTCTGCGGCCCTTTCGACTGCCAGTAACCTGCCAGTTGCGAAGGTACCGGGTGCTTAATCACTTCCTGATAGTTATCTACCTGAACACATCCCGCTAACGTCAGCATCGCAGCCACAATTGCTACTTTTTTCATCATCTTTCCTGCATGCGAAGAAAAAAATATTGTGGCATTAAAGCCATCAGGCTGCCAGCGTAAGATAGGTATTGATTAAACCTGCATCCCCATCACTTCCTGGTATGCCGACACCAGCTTGTTACGCACCTGCAACCCCATCTGCAATGACACCGACGCTTTTTGCAGATCGGCCATCACATCGTTGAGCGCCACGCCGGGTTCGCCAAGGGTAAATCTCTCAGCCTGGGTACGGGCCGCGTTTTGCTTGTCGCTGATCCGGTCCAGCGCCGCATGCAGTTGACCGGCGAAGCTAACGCCCGGCGGCTGGTCAGCCACGCTCTGATTACGGGCGGTCATCGCCGTTGCCTGTAACTGACTGAGTACCCCTTCAATGCCCTGTATAGCCATGACTCTCCCCTGGATGGTTTTTTACGAGGTCAAGACTAACAGCTTGTCAATAAGATAATGGCGGTAAATAGCGTTAAAAAACCAGGTTATTTGACGCATAGAAAATCCCGAATCATCAAATAATGGCAGGGCCATCAGTATGGAACTTTTGTCGTGTTTGCCGACCCGGGAGTCAGTTTTGTTTCTCTACACGAATAACGTAAACCACCAGGATTTAAGAGGTGCGCAATGAGTGCGACAGCAGCATCGACAGCGCCACAGAATAAATCACTCGAGTGGATGAACCGCCTTCGCGCCAACCCTAAGATCCCGTTGATGGTGGCAGGCGCTGCCGCCATTGCGATCGTTGTCGCGATGGTCTTATGGGCAAAAAGCCCGGATTACCGCACGCTCTACAGCAACCTTTCTGACCAGGATGGCGGTGCCATCGTCACCCAGTTAACCCAGATGAACATCCCGTATCGCTTTGCCGATAACGGTGGTGCGCTTGAAGTACCGGCAGATAAAGTGCACGAGCTTCGCCTGCGTCTCGCCCAGCAGGGGCTGCCAAAAGGCGGCGCGGTTGGTTTTGAGCTGCTGGATCAGGAAAAATTCGGCATCAGTCAGTTCAGCGAGCAGGTTAACTATCAGCGCGCACTGGAAGGTGAGCTGGCCCGTACGATTGAAACCTTAGGCCCGGTGAAAAGTGCCCGCGTGCACCTGGCGATGCCTAAGCCGTCCCTGTTTGTCCGTGAACAAAAGTCCCCTTCGGCCTCTGTGACCGTTAACCTCGAACCTGGCCGTGCGCTGGATGAAGGGCAGATCAGCGCCGTCACGCACCTGGTCTCCAGTGCGGTGGCCGGCCTGCCGCCGGGTAACGTTACGCTGGTGGATCAGAGTGGTCATCTGCTGACGCAGTCCAACACCGCCGGGCGCGATCTCAATGACGCCCAGCTGAAATACGCCGCGGATGTGGAAGGCCGTCTCCAGCGTCGCATCGAAGCGATTCTGGGCCCGGTGGTCGGCAGCAGCAACGTACACGCGCAGGTCACCGCGCAGATTGATTTCTCGAATAAAGAACAGACCGAAGAGCAGTACGCTCCGAACGGGGATGCCTCCCGCGCCGTGTTACGCTCGCGTCAGATCAATGAGACGGAACAGGTCGGCGGACAGTATCCTGGCGGTGTGCCGGGCGCGCTCTCTAACCAGCCTGCGCCTGCCAACGCCGCGCCAATCTCCACCCCGCCGGCAAACCCGCAGAACGGTCAGCAAACGAATCAGCAGACGACCTCGACCGCGAACAGTACCGGCCCGCGTAACAGCAGCCGTAACGAAACGACCAACTACGAAGTCGACCGGACTATCCGCCATACCAAACTGAACACGGGCGATATTCAGCGTCTCTCTGTTGCCGTGGTGGTGAACTACAAAACGCTGCCGGACAGTAAACCGCTGCCGCTCACGGCGGAGCAGATGAAGCAGATCGAAGATTTAACCCGCGAAGCGATGGGCTTCTCTGAAAAACGTGGCGATACCCTCAACGTTGTGAACTCACCGTTCAACCCGGTGGATGAGACCGGTGGCGAACTGCCGTTCTGGCAACAGCAGGCGTTCTTCGATCAGCTGATGTCCGCAGGCCGCTGGCTGCTGGTGCTGATTGTCGCGTGGCTGCTGTGGCGTAAGGGCGTTCGTCCTCAGCTACAGCGCCGTGCTGAAGCCGAGAAAGCCGCGCTGGAACAGAAGAACGCGCGTCCGGACGAGGAAGAAGCGGTTGAAGTTCGTCTCAGCAAAGATGAACAGATGCAGCAGCGCCGTGCTAACCAGCGTATGGGCGCAGAGGTGATGAGCCAGCGCATTCGCGAAATGTCAGATAACGATCCGCGCGTCGTCGCGCTGGTCATCCGCGGTTGGATGGGTAACGAACATGAGTAATACGCTTACAGGCACCGATAAGAGCGTCATCCTGCTGATGACCATTGGCGAAGATCGCGCGGCGGAAGTGTTTAAACATCTCTCCCAGCGAGAAGTGCAGATCCTCAGCGCGGCGATGGCCAACGTGCGCCAGATCTCCAACAAGCAGCTGACAGAAGTGCTGGCGGAGTTTGAGCAGGAAGCCGAGCAGTTTGCCGCGCTCAACGTCAACGCCAACGAATACCTGCGCTCCGTGCTGGTTAAGGCGCTGGGCGAAGAGCGCGCCGCCAGCCTGCTGGAAGATATTCTCGAAACGCGCGACACCGCCAGCGGGATCGAAACGCTCAACTTTATGGAGCCGCAAAGCGCCGCCGATCTTATTCGCGACGAGCACCCGCAGATTATCGCCACCATTCTGGTCCACCTCAAACGGGGTCAGGCAGCCGATATTCTGGCGCTGTTTGACGAGCGCCTGCGCCACGACGTGATGCTGCGTATCGCCACCTTCGGCGGCGTCCAGCCAGCCGCGCTGGCGGAGCTGACCGAAGTGCTGAACAACCTGCTCGACGGCCAGAACCTCAAGCGCAGCAAAATGGGTGGCGTGAGAACGGCAGCGGAAATCATCAACCTGATGAAAACGCAGCAGGAAGAGGCGGTTATTACGGCGGTACGCGAGTTCGACGGCGAGCTGGCGCAGAAAATTATCGACGAGATGTTCCTGTTCGAAAACCTGGTCGAAGTGGACGATCGCAGCATCCAGCGCCTGCTCCAGGAGGTGGACTCCGAATCGCTGCTTATCGCCCTCAAAGGCGCCGAGCAGCCGCTGCGCGAGAAATTCCTGCGCAACATGTCCCAGCGTGCGGCCGATATCCTGCGCGACGACCTGGCCAACCGTGGCCCGGTGCGTTTGTCTCAGGTGGAAAACGAACAGAAGGCGATCCTGCTTATTGTTCGTCGTCTGGCAGAAACCGGCGAGATGGTGATTGGCAGCGGAGACGACACCTATGTCTGATGAACTGTCGTGGAAGCGCTGGACGCCTGACGACCTCTCCCCTCCCACCGCAGAGTTCACCCCTGCCGTTGTGTCGTCCGACGAGGGCGACGCCGGGGCGGGCATCCCCGAGCTGAGTGAAGAGGAACAACGCGCCCAGATGCTGGCCCAGATGCAAATGCAGGCGCACGAGCAGGGCTTCAACGCCGGGATGAACGAAGGCCGTCAGACCGGGCACGCACAGGGCTATCAGGAAGGGCTGGCGAAAGGTTTAGAGCAGGGCATCGAGCAGGCGCGCCAGCAGCAGGCGCCGCTGCATGCCCGCATGCAGCAACTGGTGAGCGAGTTTCAGCACACGCTGGATGCGCTCGACAGCGTGATTGCTTCGCGCCTGATGCAGATGGCGCTGGAGGCGGCCCGTCAGGTGATCGGCCAGACGCCGGTAGTGGATAACGCCGCGCTGATTAAGCAGATCCAGGGGCTGTTCCAGCAGGAGCCGCTGTTCAGCGGCAAACCGCAGCTGCGCGTTCATCCTGATGATTTGCAGCGCGTGGAAGAGAGCCTCGGCGCGACGCTGAGCCTGCACGGCTGGCGGCTGCGCGGCGATCCGTCGCTCCATCACGGAGGCTGTAAGGTCTCGGCGGATGAGGGCGATCTGGATGCCAGCGTCGCGACCCGCTGGCAGGAACTGTGCCGCCTGGCGGCACCGGGAGTCATCTGATGACCGCTCGCCTTACGCGCTGGCTTAACACGCTCGATAATTTTGAAACGAAGATGGCGCAGCTGCCATCCGTTCGTCGTTATGGACGCCTGACGCGCGCCACCGGTCTGGTCCTGGAAGCCACTGGGCTGCAACTTCCGCTCGGCGCCACCTGCGTGATTGAGCGTCAGGACGGGGGGGAGACGCGTGAAGTGGAAAGCGAAGTGGTCGGGTTCAACGGTCAGCGCCTGTTTCTGATGCCCCTTGAAGAAGTGGAAGGGATTTTGCCCGGCGCCCGCGTCTACGCGAAAAACATCAGCGGTGACGGCCTGCAAAGCGGCAAACAGCTCCCGCTCGGTCCGGCGCTGCTGGGCCGCGTGCTGGACGGAAGCGGCAAACCGCTCGATGGCCTGCCCTCCCCTGATACCACCGAAACCGGCGCGCTGATCACCCAACCCTTCAACCCGCTGCAACGCACGCCAATCGAGCACGTACTGGATACCGGCGTGCGGCCGATTAACGCCCTGCTCACCGTGGGACGCGGCCAGCGTATGGGGCTGTTTGCCGGCTCCGGCGTGGGTAAATCGGTCCTGCTCGGCATGATGGCGCGTTATACCCAGGCGGACGTTATCGTGGTTGGCCTGATTGGTGAGCGTGGTCGCGAAGTCAAAGATTTCATCGAAAACATTCTGGGTGCGGAGGGCCGCGCCCGCTCGGTGGTGATCGCCGCGCCTGCGGACGTGTCGCCGCTACTGCGTATGCAGGGTGCCGCCTACGCCACGCGTATTGCGGAAGATTTCCGCGACCGGGGCCAGCACGTGCTGCTGATTATGGACTCCCTGACCCGCTACGCGATGGCGCAGCGTGAGATTGCGCTGGCCATCGGCGAGCCGCCCGCGACCAAAGGCTACCCGCCGTCGGTCTTCGCCAAGCTCCCGGCGTTGGTTGAGCGCGCGGGGAACGGCATCAGCGGCGGAGGCTCCATCACCGCGTTCTATACGGTACTGACCGAAGGCGATGACCAGCAGGACCCGATTGCCGACTCCGCGCGAGCGATTCTCGACGGCCATATCGTGCTGTCGCGCCGTCTGGCCGAAGCCGGGCACTACCCGGCAATTGATATTGAAGCCTCGATCAGCCGTGCGATGACGGCCTTGATCACCGAGCAACACTACGCCCGCGTGCGTAACTTCAAACAACTGCTCTCCAGCTTCCAGCGCAACCGCGATCTGGTGAGCGTCGGGGCGTACGCCAAAGGCAGCGACCCGATGCTCGATAAAGCGATTGCCCTGTGGCCGCAGCTGGAGGCATTTCTGCAACAGGGTATTTTTGAACGCGCCGACTGGGAAGATTCCCTCCAGGCACTGGAGCTGATTTTCCCGCAGGTGTAACACAGGTGGAGGGCGAAGGTCATGGCGCAGAACAGTGCGTTATCAACGCTGAAAGATCTGGCTGAAAAAGAAGTTGATGATGCCGCATTGCAGCTTGGCGCAATGCGACGCGGGTGCCAGCAGGCTGAAGAACAGTTGAAGATGTTAATCGACTATCAGCATGAATATCGCACCAACCTTAACACCGACATGACGCAGGGCATTGGTAGCCAGCGCTGGATTAACTATCAGCAGTTTATCCAGACGCTGGAAAAGGCGATTGAGCAGCATCGCCAGCAGCTTAACCAGTGGACGCAAAAAGTCGATACCGCGCTGAATTTCTGGCGCGAGAAAAAACAGCGGTTGCAGGCCTGGCAAACCTTACAGGACCGGCAGATTGCAGCCTCGACCCTGGCGGAAAACCGTCTGGATCAGAAAAAAATGGATGAGTTTGCCCAGCGCGCATCAATGAGGAAACCAGAATGATCACACTGCAACAACTGCTGATGACCGACAGCGACCCGTCCGGCGGCACGCTGACCGGAAAAGGCGCTGAGGGCGCGCAAGATTTTCTCTCTCTGCTGGCGGGCGCGTTGACCGAGACCACCGGCAAAGGCAAAGATGCCCCGCTGACGCTGGCGGACCTAAAAGCGGCGGGCAGCAAGCTGTCGACAGCGGCAAAGGAAAAAAACGGTGATACCACGCTCCAGGCCAAAATCGCCGAACTGCTCTCCCGTCAGGAGACCCTGACTGGTGAAGATACCGCCGTCTCCCTGCAAAGCCTCGTCTCCGGCCTGAACCCCGCAGCGAATACGGATGCGCTGAAGACGCTGACCCAGCCGGAGGCGAAAACAAACAGCGAGACCACGACTGAAGAAGAGGAGCTGGCCGGGTTAAGCGCGCTGATGGCGATGTTACCGCACCAGCAGACCACCACCCCGGTAGCGACGCAGCCTGCGAGCACAGGGGAGATCGCCCCCCGAGCTGCCCTCCCCTCTGCGCTAGCCCAGACGGACAACGGCCAGCATCAGCCGCTTAGCCATGCGTTAACGGGTCAGGAAAAAATGCCGGTTCAGGACAGCGACACGTCGCTGCCCGCCACGGCAGCCGTTACGCCAGCCGTCGCCGCCGTCGCAGAGAAGCAGGACGTAGCGAGCGCGGCGTCGTCTGCCGCCAGCCCAACCGCGACGCTGGCGCCGATCGTCAGTCACCTGGCGCCTTCACAGCCTGCCGCTACCGTTGCGACAGCGCCGGTGTTAAGCCAGCCTCTGGGCACGCACGAATGGCAGCAGAATCTGAGCCAGCACATCACCCTGTTCACAAAGCAGGGACAGCAGACCGCAGAGCTGCGTCTGCACCCGGAGGATCTGGGTCAGGTGCAAATTTCGCTTAAGCTGGATGACAACCAGGCGCAGTTGCAGATGGTTTCGCCCCACAGCCACGTCCGCGCGGCGCTGGAAGCGGCCCTGCCGATCCTGCGCACGCAGCTTGCGGAAAACGGCATTCAGCTTTCCCAAAGCAGCGTCAGCAGCGAGGGCTTTGCCGGGCAACAGCAGTCCTCATCCGGGCAGCAACAGCACGCTTCGCGTTCCGGCCAGCATGGCGGGTTTAACGATGAGAGTGAAGAGTTATTGCCTGCCCCTGCCGCCCTGCAATCCGCCGCGCGCGGCAGCCGTGCCGTAGACATCTTTGCCTAAACGCCAGAGGTAACGTGATTATCCCCGTCTTTTCCACGCTTTGACCTAAGCCGGACACGGGATAATCACCGTATTAAGCTGTACCGAAACAGGAAGCTCGTATCAGATGACAGACTCCGCTATCACCAAAAAAAGCAAGCGTTCCATCTGGATCCCGCTGCTGGTGTTGATTACCCTCGCGGCCTGCGCCACCGCAGGCTACAGTTACTGGCGTATGCAGCAGGAACCCTCCAGCGCGGCCGCCAAAGCTGAAGCGCCGCCTCCACCGGCGCCGGTCTTCTACCCGCTGGATACGTTCACCGTGAACCTGGGCGATGCGGATCGCGTGCTTTACGTGGGTATTACGCTGCGTCTGAAAGATGAAGCGACCCGTGCACGCCTGAACGACTACCTGCCAGAAGTGCGTAGCCGTCTGCTGCTGCTGTTTTCTCGTCAGGATGCCTCCGCGCTCGCCACCGATGTGGGCAAGCAAAAGCTGGTCGATGCCATAAAACAGACGCTGGCGACCCCGCTGGTAAACGGCCAACCTAAGCAGGAAGTCACTGACGTTCTGTATACAGCCTTCATTCTGCGGTAACGACATGGGCGACAGTATTCTTTCTCAGGCAGAAATCGATGCGCTGCTCAACGGCGACAGCGATAAAAGTGACGAACCGAAACCGGGTCTGACCGGCGATGATAATATTCGTCCCTACGATCCCAATACCCAGCGTCGTGTGGTGCGCGAGCGTTTACAGGCGCTGGAGATCATCAACGAACGTTTCGCACGTCAATTCCGTATGGGGTTGTTTAACCTGCTGCGTCGTAGCCCGGATATCACCGTCGGTGCGATCCGCATTCAGCCGTATCATGAGTTTGCCCGCAACCTGCCGGTGCCAACCAACCTTAACCTGATCCATCTGAAACCGCTGCGCGGTACCGGCCTGGTTGTGTTCTCGCCAAGCCTGGTGTTCATCGCGGTGGATAACCTGTTCGGTGGCGATGGCCGTTTCCCGACCAAAGTGGAAGGCCGCGAGTTTACCCATACCGAACAGCGTGTGATTAACCGCATGCTGAAGCTGGCGCTGGAATCCTACAGCGACGCGTGGAAAGCGATTAACCCGCTGGAAGTGGAGTACGTGCGTTCCGAGATGCAGGTGAAGTTTACCAACATCACCACCTCCCCGAATGACATCGTCGTGAACACCCCGTTCCACGTCGAGATCGGCAACCTGACGGGCGAGTTCAACATCTGCCTGCCGTTCAGCATGATTGAACCGCTGCGCGAACTGCTGGTGAACCCGCCGCTGGAGAACTCACGTCACGAAGATCAGAACTGGCGTGAAAACCTGGTGCGTCAGGTGCAGCATTCGCAGCTGGAGCTGGTAGCCAACTTCGCCGACATCTCCATGCGGTTATCGCAGATCCTGAAATTACAACCCGGCGACGTTTTGCCGATAGATAAACCCGACCGCATTATTGCCCATGTGGATGGCGTACCCGTGCTGACAAGCCAGTACGGCACGATTAACGGCCAGTATGCGTTACGCGTTGAGCACTTGATCAACCCGATTTTGAATTCGCTGAATGAGGAACAGCCCAAATGAGTGACATGAACAATCCGTCCGATGAAAACAGCGGAGCACTGGACGATCTGTGGGCTGACGCGTTAAACGAGCAGAAAACGACGCCGACGAAAAGCGCGGCAGACGCGGTCTTTCAGCAGTTAGGCGGCGGCGACGTCAGCGGCACGTTGCAGGACATCGACCTGATTATGGACATTCCGGTCAAGCTGACCGTTGAGCTGGGTCGCACCCGCATGACCATTAAAGAGCTGCTGCGCCTGACGCAGGGTTCCGTGGTGGCGCTTGACGGTTTAGCGGGTGAGCCGCTGGATATTCTGATCAACGGCTACCTGATTGCACAGGGCGAAGTAGTGGTGGTGGCCGATAAATACGGCGTACGTATCACCGACATCATTACCCCTTCCGAACGCATGCGTCGTCTGAGTCGTTAAGTATGAAAACCCAGGCAACACTGTCCGCGCCCTCCGCCGTACCCGGCTCACCGCTGCTCCAGGTGAGCGGCGCGCTGTTCGGTATTATTGCCTTTATCCTTATCGCCGCCTGGCTGGCAAAGCGTTTCGGTCTGGCGGGGAAAACGGCCGGTACCCGCGGGTTGAAGGTCAGCGCCAGCACCCCGCTAGGACCGCGCGAGCGCGTGGTCATTGTGGAGGTGGAAGATGCACGACTGGTGCTGGGCGTGACCGCCTCCAGCATTAACGTCCTTCACACGCTCCCCCCTGCGCCTGTCACGGTGGAGGCTAACGCCCAGGCCACTGCGGATTTCCAGTCCGTAATGAAGAGTTTGCTCAAGCGTCCCGGGAGATCCTGATGCGCCGTTTGTTATTCCTTACGCTGACAGGCCTGGGCCTGTTCGCGCCCTCTGTGTATGCGCAACTGCCGGGGCTGGTTTCCACGCCGCTGGCGAACGGGGGACAAAGCTGGTCCCTGTCCGTGCAGACGCTGGTATTCATCACCTCGCTGACCTTTATTCCGGCGATCCTGCTAATGATGACCAGCTTCACCCGCATCATCATTGTGTTTGGCCTGCTGCGCAACGCGCTCGGCACGCCGTCCGCGCCGCCCAATCAGGTGCTGCTGGGTTTAGCCCTCTTCCTGACCTTTTTCATTATGTCGCCGGTGATCGACAAGATTTACACCGAGGCCTACCAGCCGTTCAGCGAAGATAAAATTTCCATGCAGGTTGCCCTGGAAAAGGGCGCGCAGCCATTACGTGAATTTATGCTTCGCCAGACGCGCGAAGCGGATCTGGCCCTGTTTGCCCGTCTCGCTAACACCGGTGAGTTACAGGGGCCGGAAGCGGTGCCGATGCGCATTCTGCTCCCGGCGTATGTGACCAGTGAGCTGAAAACGGCGTTCCAGATTGGCTTCACCATTTTCATTCCGTTCCTGATTATTGACCTGGTGATCGCCAGCGTCCTGATGGCGCTCGGGATGATGATGGTCCCGCCCGCAACCATTGCCCTGCCCTTTAAGATCATGCTGTTCGTGCTGGTCGACGGCTGGCAGCTGCTGGTCAGCTCGCTGGCGCAGAGTTTCTACAGTTGAGGAGCGCGCAATGACGCCTGAGTCGGTCATGATGATGGGCACGGAGGCGATGAAAGTCGCGATTGCCGTCGCCGCGCCCCTGCTGCTGGTTGCGCTGGTCACCGGTCTGATTATCAGTATTCTCCAGGCCGCCACGCAGATTAACGAAATGACCCTGTCGTTCATCCCGAAGATCATTGCCGTATTCGTGGCGATTATCGTTGCCGGGCCATGGATGCTCAATTTGCTGCTGGACTATATGCGCAACCTGTTCACCAATCTGCCTTACATCATCGGCTGACGGACGATGCTGCATTTCACCAGCGATCAGTTTGTTCAGTGGCTCGGGATCTATTTCTGGCCGATGCTGCGCATCATGGCGCTGATCTCCACCGCCCCCATACTCAGTGAAAAGTCGGTGCCTAAACGCGTCAAAATTGGGCTGGGCATCGTTATCACGATTATCGTTGCCCCTACCCTGCCGGCGGTGGATATCCCGATCTTTTCCCCGAATGCGATCTGGATTGCCCTGCAACAGGTGATGATTGGCGTGGCGGTCGGGTTTACGATGCAGCTCGCCTTCGCCGCGGTACGAACGGCGGGTGAACTTATCGGTTTGCAGATGGGCCTGTCTTTCGCGACGTTCGTTGACCCGGGCAGCCATCTGAATATGCCCGTGCTGGCGCGTATTATCGACCTGCTGGCGATGCTGTTGTTTCTCTCGTTCAACGGCCACCTGTGGCTCATCTCGATGCTGGTGGACACCTTCCACACGCTGCCGATTGGCGACAACCCGGTAAACAGCAACGCGTTTCTGGCGCTGGTGCGGGCTGCCGGGCTGATCTTCCTCAACGGGCTGATGCTGGCGCTGCCGATCATTACCCTGCTGCTCACCGTTAACCTCGCATTAGGTTTACTCAACCGAATGGCTCCGCAGCTGTCGGTATTCGTCATCGGCTTTCCGGTGACTTTGACGGTTGGCCTTTTATTAATGTCATTATTGATGCCACTTATAGCCCCCTTCTGCGAGCATTTATTCAGCGAGATATTCAATCTGTTAGCGGATATTGTCAGCGAACTTCCACGCAAATAATAACCCCCAGTGTTTGCAATGTCTTTCTGAGGATATTCCTAAAAATAATCTCGAAAAACATCTACCAGGATATATCTGACGCGGTTTAAATGTTTCTAACCACCTCACAATACTTAATATTTACTTTACTTTAAGATGATTCCTGGCAAATTATACGTAACTTTACGGGATAGTGAGTTCGCCTGAAAGTCTTTGTCATGCTCACAGGTTTTATTAGATTTTTTCCATCCCGTATGGCTGTTTATGAGCTCTCAGGCAGGTGGTGAATTATCGTTACGCATTGAGTGAGGGTATGCCATGTCAACGATCATTATGGATTTATGCAGCTACACCCGGCTAGGGTTAACCGGGTACTTAGCAAGCAGAGGGGTAAGAAAGAGAGACATCAACGATGCACACACCGTTGAAGAACTCGCAGCCGCTTGTGACGCCCACAAGCCCGGCGTGGTGTTTATTAATGAGGACTGTTTCATTCACGACCCCGCTAACAGTCAGCACATTAAGCAGATCATTAATCAGCATCCTAAGACCCTGTTTATTGTTTTTATGGCGATCGCCAATATTCATTTCGATGAGTATTTGTTGGTGCGTAAAAACTTATTAATCAGTTCGAAATCGATTAAACCAGAGTCGCTTGATGATATCCTGGGCGATTATTTGAATAAAGAAGTTAAGAATGTAGGGGCGGTTAACTTACCCACCCTATCATTAAGCAGAACTGAATCAAGTATGCTAAGAATGTGGATGGCTGGACAAGGGACAATTCAGATCTCAGACCAGATGAATATCAAGGCAAAAACAGTATCGTCACACAAAGGAAATATTAAAAGGAAAATTAAAACGCATAATAAGCAAGTCATATACCATGTCGTACGCCTGACAGATAATGTGACGAATGGGATTTTCGTTAATATGCGCTAATTTGCACGGCCATGTTGTACCCTACCTTGATCTCTGGCCTGGCCAGAGATTTTGCTTTTCAGTAGCCGGAGCCGGGGAGAAGACGCCCCCGACGCCGCCCTATTCCGCCGTTTCCACAAAGATCCCATCCGGGTGCCCCAGTTCGTTGAAGAACCAGATGCCGAGCGGGTAATCTTCCAGCGACACCAGATACATTGTGCCTTCATTAAACTCTTCTATAGCCAGCACCACGCCCGGGCGGCGCGGCCCACCGTCCGTTTTGACGGTTACCCGATCGTTGACCTTCATACATTCCTCCTGTGGTTTTGAGCCAGTGTAGAACAAATTGCATTGCCTGGCATCGCCACCTGGCGCGAATGGCGTTTTTGTGTGCGGTCTATACTTAACTGTTGAGACGATTAAATGAGGAACCCGCCATGAAGACCGACAAAGAGTACAGCGACACCATTAAGCGTGAGGTTGAAGTGGATGTCGATGCCCTGCTTGCCGCCATCAATGAAATCAGTGAGTCCGAAGTTCATCGCGCGGAGGATAATTCCGACCGTGTCGTGGTCAATGGTAGGGATTACCATACCTACCGTGAACTGGCTGAAGCATTCGAGCTGGATATCCATGACTTTAGCGTCTCGGAGACGAACCGCTAAGGCGAAAAAAATCCCGGTCATGGGGATGACCGGGATCAAACTTGCTTATGCAAGAAGCACTTGTAAATTCGTTACACCAGGAAATCTGATGCAGGTAAGACATTATCCCCAACGGAATAGTCTTACAAGCATATATTCTCTTAGCGAATATTATATTTTATACATGTGAATTTTGGTTATGAGTATAAACATGCGCCGCCTGTGGGTTTGTCGGGATCGTTTCCACTTCAACGGCGCGTCAATGCCTGTTTTTTTAAGATTTATCTTAGGTGAAATCATCACCCGGGAGACGTTATGCCTTCGTTTGAGGAGACTCTGCTTGTTTTTACCGACCTCGACGGCACGCTGTTGGATTTTCACACACTCGACTGGCGGCCTGCGGCCCCCTGGCTGGAAAAGTTAATGGATGAACAGGTACCGGTCATTCTGTGCAGCAGCAAAACCGCGTCCGAGATGGATGACATCCAGCAGGAGCTGGGGCTTGGCGGGTTGCCCTATATTGCGGAAAACGGCGCGGTGATCCAGCCTGACGTACGGTGGGAAAACGCCGCACGGTTCATCTCAGAAAAGAAGCATGACGATATCCGGCAGTGTATTGCCCGGGTACGTCAGGAAATGCATCTTAAATTCACCACCTTCGATGACGTAGATGAGCGCGTGGTCGCCGGATGGACTGGGCTGAGTTGTCCCCGCTCAGTGCTTGCGCGTAAACACGAGGCTTCCGTGACGCTGATCTGGCGTGACAGTGATGAACAAATGGAACGCTTTGCCGCCGAACTCGCCCGGCAGGGGCTGAAGATTGTCCAGGGAGCACGCTTCTGGCATATCCTGGACACCTGCTGCGGCAAAGACGCGGCGGTTCACTGGCTTGTGGACCAGTATCGCCTGCACGAGGGTTCCGAACCGACGACGCTGGGCCTGGGCGACGGCCCGAATGATGCCCCGCTGCTGGACAGCGTAGGCTTTGCCGTCGTGGTGAAAGGCTTCAACCGGGAGGGCGTCAGCCTTAAGAACAACGATCCCGCCCGGGTTTATCACACTCAGCACACCGGGCCGACCGGCTGGTGCGAGGGGCTTGATTACTTTTTGACGTGATCCTGCCAGATGACCCGGTTACGCCCGCGCTGTTTCGCCTCATACAGACGCGCATCGGCGGTGGATTGCAGATTTTCGAAGTGATAATTGCCCTTCTCCTGCGCGCCAGAGACGCCAAACGACGCACTTACGCGCAGGGTGGTACTTTTCTTAATCAGGATCTCTTTGCTGTCGATACGCTCGCGGATCTGCTCTGCGACTTCCGCCGCCTCTTCAAGCGTCATGCCCGGCAGCACCACACAGAACTCTTCGCCCCCGACGCGTCCGGCAATATCTTTAGTCCGGAGGGTGCTGACAATCAGACCCGCGGCATGGGACAACACCTTATCACCCGCCTGATGCCCGAACCGATCATTGATGCTCTTGAAGCAATCAAGATCGATCTGAATGACCGAGAAAGGCAGCGACTGCTGTTCACACTGCTTCGCCAGCATTTTCGCCTGCTCGAACAGCGACCCACGATTATTCAGCCGGGTCAGAGGGTCGTGCCAGGCCTGCCATTGCAGCGAGTTCTGCATCGAATACATATTACTGACCATGCGCCGGATCACCAGCCATGAGATGAGCAGCATCGCGGTGAACAGCGCCCAAAGCAATGCCAGCACAATGCTGATGCTGCCGAAATCACCGCGCACCCCTTCATCCAGGGTGTGCACGCGCAGGACGATGCCATCAAAATGGTCGAGACGCTCCCAGCTGACAAAACGACTCCCCAGGCGAATGCCGCCTTCGGAATCCGATTCTATCGCGTGCGCTATCTGCGCTAATTCGCGCGCGTCAAAATGATTAACGTCCGCAGCCGGTGATTCAGACGTTGCAAGCTGAGTAAGCCGACTGTCATACAGTTGGTATTCCCCTTCCGGGTTATCGCCCACGGCTTCCACCAGCAGGCGACGCAGGGTGGCAAAGGTGAAATCCATCGCCACCACGCCATACCAGACGTGATTGTAATAAACCGGCACGCTGGCGGTGATCAGCGGCTTTTTGCCGACAAAGGTGGAAGGCGGCGAGATAAACCAGCGCACGGCACGCGCACGGTTTTCACGCTCGGACTGTTGGGTAAACCAGGGCTGAGTGACCAGATGGTAATAGCGCTGCACGATATCGCTGGAATTTCCCGGCGTATCCGTTTCCAGAAAGAATCCGGCGCGAGAGACATAAATCACGCGCTCTTCGTTGCGGGAAGGGCTGGATGCCAGACGCAGCAAATACCCCACTTCAAGCGCGGCGGACAGTTCATTATCAAGGTACTCATCATCACGGTTCAGAAGGGTCGTCTTTTCAACGAAGGCATCCGAAACACCGTTGATCGGTAACGTGCGCTGTTTATCAACCGCAATTTGCCAGCTGGGGGACGTGCGCAAATGCGCAAAACGCTTTACCGCATCATGCAGCACGCCAAACGCCAGCGGCGTTTCCAGCGCATCACGCATGCTGTGGCGAAAAAACAATATCTTATCGACGCTGAACTGAAGCTGTCTGTCCAGCGCACTGGCAACCGTTTCCAGATGGTTACGCTGGCTGGAGATATAAGCATCTTCCAGTACCACAACTTCGCGCCAGGTCAGGAGGGTGGAAAAGATCAGGACAACGATAAAACAGAAGTTAACAATCAAACGGGGATTGCTACGCTTATGCAGCCACTGCAAAAAAGATTGTTTTACAACAAAGGTATCGTGCTGCACACACACTCCCTGATTGTCGCTCACCATCCGATATGATAAGTCTTCTGCCAGTAAAAACGCCCGGCAAGGCCGGGCGTTGTGTGATTAAGCCTTGTCGCGTTTTTGCCTTTTATTAGCAGGCTGAAGCTCGTCTTCGCGAAAAGCCTCCCGCTTAATGCCGTATCCATCATGCCACCGACACTCCACCATTCCGCTGGAATACCCGGTGACGATCATGCCTGGACCACCATTTTTAGGCTTAACTTCATCACTGATCAAAAAGACCATACCTGCCTCCTGTATCAGGGTGAAACGTTTTCAATTTAGACGAGGAATAGTCTTTTTGCATCCGGGGTCAGCAATAATTAATGCGATTTCCCGCGTACTTTTTCAACCAGCTTAACAACGGCTACCACAATCAGACCGACGATAAAGCCCAGTACGAGGTTAAGCAGTGTGGGCAGAATTGCAGCAACTACCGCTCCCTGGCCTGACGCAAAATGTTCAATCATGTGATGCAGCGAAGCAACACCGTGCACGATAATTCCGCCGCCGACCAGGAACATCGCCAGGGTTCCCACCACCGACAAGGTTTTCATCAGCCACGGCGCCAGCACCAGCAGGCTTTTCCCAATGCCGCGCGCAATTGCGCTGGATTTTTTTTCCAGCCAGAAGCCGATATCGTCCAGCTTGACGATCAGCCCGACCAGGCCATAAACCCCTATCGTCACGAGGATCGCAATGCCGGACAGGATCAGCACCTGGTTCATCAGAGGGGCATCTGAGACGATCCCCAGCGTAATCGCCACAATCTCGGCCGAGAGGATAAAGTCCGTGCGGATCGCGCCTTTGACCTTATCGCGCTCGAACGTTTTTGGATCCTGCGCGGCCAGCGCTTCCAGACGCTGCTGGCGCATTTCCGGGGTGTCTTTCTCTTTGCGTGCAGCGAACATATGCAACACTTTTTCGGCACCCTCGAAGCACAGGAACGCCCCGCCAATCATCAGCAGGGGCGTAATGGCCCAGGGTATAAAGGCGCTAATCAGCAGCGCCAGCGGAACGAGGATCACCTTGTTAATAAAGGACCCTTTCGCAACGCCCCACACCACCGGCAACTCACGGTTCGCCCGCACGCCGCTGACCTGCTGCGCGTTAAGCGACAAATCATCTCCCAGTACCCCGGCGGTCTTTTTCGCCGCCAGTTTTCCCATAACCGAAATGTCATCCAGCAAGGTGGCGATGTCGTCCAGTAATGTTAATAAGCTACTTCCTGCCAAAATCTCTTTCCTTCTTTTTTTGCTAATTAAGTGAATAGTATGGAACAAAACTCACCGCCCGGAAACTGGCACCTCGCGTCAACAAAAATTTCACATCAACAATACAATTAAAGCACTCGCCAGGCTGATAGTTTTGGCGTTAACTATGAGCGAACTTTTTATTTCGTCGTGAGGGACTATGCGTTTCCGGCATTTATTACCGCTCATTGGAGCACTCTTTTCCCTGTATATCATCTGGGGGTCCACCTATTTTGTCATTCGTATAGGCGTGGAAAGCTGGCCCCCGCTGATGATGGCCGGTATTCGTTTCCTTACGGCCGGCGTGCTGCTGATGGCGTTTTTATTGCTGCGCGGCCACAGACTACCGCCGCTGCGTCCCCTGCTTAACGCCGCCCTGATTGGCCTGCTGCTGCTGGCGGTGGGCAATGGCGCGGTAACCGTCGCCGAACACCAGAACGTGCCGTCGGGCATCGCCGCAGTGGTCGTCGCAACCGTGCCGCTGTTTACGCTCTGCTTTAGTCGCCTCTTCGGGATCCGCACCCGTAAGCTCGAATGGCTGGGCATCGCGATTGGGCTTGTGGGTATCATCCTGCTGAACAGCGGCGGTAACCTGAGCGGGAACCCCTGGGCTGCCGTTCTGATCATGATCGGCTCCATGAGCTGGGCCTTCGGCTCGGTCTACGGTTCACGCATCGAGCTGCCCTCCGGGATGATGGCAGGTGCGATTGAGATGCTCGCGGCGGGCATTGTGCTGCTGATGGCCTCCGCGTTGACGGGTGAAAAACTGACGGCGATGCCAGACCTTTCAGGTTTCCTGGCCGTCGGGTATCTGGCGCTGTTTGGCTCGATTATCGCCATCAACGCCTATATGTACCTGATTCGCAACGTCTCACCGGCGGTTGCCACCAGCTACGCCTACGTTAACCCGGTGGTTGCCGTGCTGCTGGGTACCGGTTTTGCGGGCGAAGTGCTGTCGACGATTGAATGGCTGGCGCTGGGTGTGATTGTCTTTGCCGTGGTACTGGTCACGCTGGGTAAATATTTGCTGCCCGCGAAACCGATTGTCACGAGGTGTGAGGTGGAGAAACCGTGATCGGGTGAATGCCCTGGGTATCGATCTGCGCGGCCTGACCGCCGCCGCAGATCCACTCTTCCAGCCGCTCCGTCAGTTCCAAGTCATTCAGCTTCATTCTTCCACGCAGCGCGCACTCCCAGACAATCAGCACCCGCCAGCCCTGAGCGTAAAGCTGAGAAACATCGCGTTTATCACGCTCGACGTTCCTGCCAATCTTCTCCAGCCAGAAGTCGGTGCGTGTCGCCGGGACTTTAAACAGATAGCAGTCGTGATGATGCCAGAAACAGCCGTGGGTAAAGATGATGCACTGGTACGCGTCGATGACGAAATCAGGACGCCCGGCAAGCGTGGCATCCTGAACCCTGAATTCAAACCCGGCGGCGGTCAGAAGGCCCGCGATCCGTTTTTCAATCGCGGTATCACGCGTGCCGATGGCACGCATGTTTTTACTGCGCGTGGCCTTATTGTGAACGTCCGCCATCGACGGCCTCGCTCTGACGAAGCTGAACGGCCTTGCTGATGCGTGAGGCCAGCAGTTTAGCTACCGCGGCAAAGGCTGGCACCACCACCGAGTTGCCAAACTGACGATAGGCTTGGGTATCCGACACCGGGATGCGAAAACTGTAGCCCTGCGGCGTCTCAAAGCCCATTAAGCGGGCGCACTCGCGCGGCGTTAAGCGCCGCGGTCGGTGTTGTTGGTTCTGGGGATCGTCAAAATCTTTTTCGCCCAGCGCCTTATCCCAGCCGCGATCGATAAGAATTTCCGCACCATCTTTGTAATAGCGCGCCGACAGCGTACGCGTCACGCTGTCAGGATTAAGCGGATTGACCATGCCAAACCCAAAGCCATTGCCTTTGGCCTGATGCTTTTTGGCATAGCGATAGAGGTATTTCCACAGCACCGGGGTCAGAATGAATTTCGCATCGACGGCGGGCTCCAGCAGATCGGCCACCGTCGGGCGGCGCGCCGGATACAGCGAGGGCAAATCACGCAGCGTAAAATCGCCTTTCAGATTGAGATCGCGGCGGAAGCCCACCAGCACGATGCGTTCGCGGTGCTGCGGCAGGAAGTGTTTGCCGTCGATAATTTTCGGATCGTCCGGCCCCATGTCCTCTGCATCCGCCACGTCATAACCCAGTTCATCCAGCGTTTGCATGATAATGCGGAAGGTTTTGCCGCCGTCATGACTCTTTAAATTCTTGACGTTCTCCAGCACAAAAATTGCCGGGCGGCGGGCATCAATGATCCGGGCAACATCAAAGAACAGTGTGCCCTGCGTATCGCAGGCAAAGCCGTGTGCGCGTCCCAGCGCGTTCTTCTTCGACACGCCAGCCAGCGAGAACGGCTGACACGGAAAGCCCGCCAGCAGCACATCGTGAGCCGGAATGGTATTGCGAATGTGTTCGGCGGCCTCTTCATCGCTGACGCCAGTTTTGTGGCTCAGCGTGACATCCCGAATATCCGCGTTGAACTGGTGCGCGTCGGGATCGCAATACCAGTTGGCTTTATAGGTACGGACGGCATGTTTGTTCCATTCACTGGTGAATACACACTGCCCGCCAATAGCTTCAAAGCCATGGCGAATGCCGCCGATACCGGCAAAGAGATCGATAAAGCGAAAGGCATAATTTGGATGCGCAGCAGGAGGACGCGGCAGCAAATTTTGCAGATAGCGGAACTCACCGTCGCTCAGGCGGTGCCCTGCCCTGTCGCTTATCAGCAGCCGCTTGAGTATCGCCGGGCTCCAGTGGCTCTCGCCATGGGCCACCAGCTGGTTTGCCAGCGTTTTAGCATCATACATTTCCAGCAGCTGACGCAGGAGTGCCTGCACGGCTGCCGTTGATTTCTCAACCCGCTCAGGCGCGGGCACAGTCACTGATCGATTTTCCTGCATTCTCTTAACCGGACAATAAAGACAGAAAACAGAGTACCACAGTTCAGGATCGCACACTGCGACGGAAATGGGTCAATATCTGGCTGTCGGTTCCGAGGTAATCGCCCTGTAATTCGGCACTCAGCTTCGCCATAAACTGGATCAGAAAATCGGCATTGTGACGCGCAAGTTCGCGCCCCCGCGCGGTTTGCATGGTGTCAGGCAGGCGCAGGAGTTTGGTCTGAAAGTGGTCGAGCGCGAAGGCTTTATCATCCAGCGCTCGTGTTCCGGCGAACGGGTCGTCGGCATCAAACAGCGCGGCGCCCAGCGCACCGGAGACGGCAAAGACGCGCGCCAGGCCGATAGCGCCTAACGCCTCCAGCCGGTCGGCATCCTGCACAATTTTGGCCTCCAGGCTTTGCGGCGCGATACCGGCACTGAAGCTGTGCGCTTCAATAGCATGCTCAACGGCTGCATAACGATCCGGCGGAAAATCAGGAAAGTCGCGACTGAGGATCTCGCGCGTTTTTCGCGCTGCCAGCCTCGAGGAGTGGCTACGTTCCGGGTGATTTTTCGGCAGGCTGACAATGTCATGGAAGTAGCATGCGGTCAGCACAACCAGCGGATCGCTATCCTCGTCAGCCATAATACCCTGCGCCGTCATCCAGACGCGGCGAAAATGGGCGATATCGTGCGCCGTATCATCAGTAAAATGATTTTCGTCGAGCCAGCGCTCAAAACGGTGTTGCCACTGCGCAAGTTCCATCATCCTGTCCTGTTGCTCAAAAGTGAGTGAATTATAATACACCCGAATTAAAACCCTTTATAAATAGAATTACGAAATACTTAATAATAATTACCCGCTATATTTTCAATGAATTAATTCATATGAAAAATAAAGAGATAAAAAGAAATATTTTGTAATATTTTTACCACTTTAATTACATTTATTTTTGAACCTAAATAATAATCCATAGAATAGTATCAGCCATGTAGTTACGGAGGGTAATTACATATATTCAGACAATTTATATTTAAAGGGAATATATAATGAAAAGAAAAGTTCTGGCAATTCTTGTACCCGCGTTATTAATGGCTGGCGCAGTAAATGCGGCGGAAATGTATAACAAGAATGGCAACAAAGTTGACCTGTACGGTAAGGTTGATGCGCGTCATACCTTCTCCGACAACCCTGGCGACGACGGCGATGAAACCTATGTACAGGTGGGTTTCAAAGGCGAAACGCAGATCACGAACGACCTGACAGGTTATGGCCAGTGGGAATATAAAACCTACGCTAACGACACCGAAGGCGCAGGGGATAAATCTTTCAACCGTCTGGCATTCGCTGGCCTGAAATATGGCGACTACGGCTCATTTGATTACGGCCGTAATTACGGCGTCGTGTATGACGTTGAAGCCTGGACCGATATGCTGCCGGTATTTGGTGGAGATTCTTACACCTGGACCGATAACTTCATGAACGGTCGTGCTAACGGTCTGGCGACCTATCGTAATAACGATTTCTTCGGTCTGGTCGACGGCCTGAACTTTGCGCTGCAATACCAGGGTAATAATGAAGGTGGCAACGCAAACGAAAATCAGGAAGGCACCAAAAACGGCCATGATGATGTTCGTTTCCAGAACGGCGACGGCTTCGGTATGTCTACCACCTATGACTTCGATTTCGGCCTGACGCTGGGTGCGGCTTATTCTTCCTCTGACCGTACTAACGACCAGGTCGCTTACGGCGCTGGCACCTATAACCGCTTCAGCAAATATGCTGGCGGTGAACGTGCGGAAGCGTGGACAATCGGTGCTAAATACGATGCTAATGATGTCTACCTGGCCATGATGTATGCGGAAACCCGTAACATGACTCCGTACGGCAACGATGGCATCGCCAACAAAACACAGAACTTTGAAGCCGTAGCGCAGTACCAGTTTGACTTCGGTCTGCGTCCATCCCTGGCGTGGGTCTATTCTAAAGGCATCGATTTGGGCGGTAACGATTATCACCCAGGCAATGGCTATGACTATGTAGACCAGGATCTGGTTAACTACATCGACGTGGGCATGACCTACAGCTTCAACAAAAACTTCTCCACCTACGTTGATTATAAAATCAACCTGCTGGACGAAGATGATGCCTTCTACAATGACAACGGTATTGCTACCGATGACATCGTTGGCGTAGGCATGACCTACCAGTTCTAATTCCCATCAATATTAAAGCCCGCGATGCGGGCTTTTTTTATTTGACGCTGAAATCTTACGGCGCTTCCTGCAAGGCCAGGCGAACAAACCCGTTATTCTGCGCCAGCAATTCGTGCGCTTTCCAGGCATCCAGCCCCGTCAGCACCATCAGTACCGCCGTTTTGCACTGGTGGTTACAGCTTTCCAGCGCGGCCTTCGCCTGCGCCCGGCTACATCCCCCCGCTTCCACCACAATGGCAATTTGTCGTTCGGCCCATCTGGTGTTGCTTGCCTCCAGATCAACGCGCAGGTTGCTGTACACCCGTCCGGAACGTACCGCCAGACCGGTGGTGATCATATGCAGGATCATGCTTTGCGCAATGCCTGCTTTAGCGTTGGTATACCCGGCCACCACATCCGCGCCCAGATCGGGAGCAATGACCATGCTCGCCAGCTGCGCCGCTTCACTTTGCGCATCCTCCGTAATGATCGCAACCGTTGAGCCCAGAGACCACGCATGACGCATCGCGCCCCATACCCATGGGGTTTTGCCGCTGACGGACAGCGCCAGCATCATGTCATGCTCGCCAAATTCTATCGTCTGAAGGTCGGCAACGCCGCGCACGTAGCTACCGGCGTGATCGCCTGCTGTCATCGCAATGACGGGATGTTTTCCCGGCGCAAACGCTTCTGCCGCCTGTTCAGCCACGCGTCCGGACGCGCCCGCGCCGGTCAGTACCAGACGTCCGCCGTGGCTAAGCGTCGCCGCCGCGTTATCCACCACGCGGGCCAGCATACTTAAGTGAGGGGTAAGTGCAGAAGAGATTTGCGCGTCATCCTGGTGTATGACGTTAAGCATATCCAGCGTCGATAATCTGTCGATGTTCGTGGTGCTGGCGTGCCGTCTTTCCCTGGCCGTACCGGTAAGCATAATGCTCATAAACTGCCTCCTTATTATGAGTACCCTCACACTATAAAGTGTTTTATATAGGTCACCTGAGAGGAGGCTCACGAAACGCCTCTCTTTACATGGCTTTATGAAACGCCCGTCATCAGCGATAATTAGCCCTTTCTTATTCATCGCGGAGTGTTAATGAGCGATTTGCAGCCCTTCCCCCCGACGCGCAAGCGCCCTATGAAGCTGAATACGCTGGTTACGCTGATGGTGTGCGCGATTATCGGCTCGGTGCTGCTGGTGGTCTTCGCGCTGTACTCTGTGCAGATCACCCGCGCCACGCGCGATGACGTGAAAGATACCGCGCTGGGTATCGCCAGGACGCTGGCCGACAGCCCGGAGATCAAGCGTGGCCTGATGGAATCGCCGCAGGCTGGCATCATCCAGCCGATTGCCGAGGCGGTGACGAAGCGCAACGACCTGCTGTTTACCGTGGTCACCGACCTGCGTGGGATCCGCTATTCCCATCCAAACGAAGCGCTGTTAGGTTTGCATTTTATTGGCGACGATCTGACGCCCGCCCTGGAAGGGAAAGAGAATGTCTCCGTTAACCGCGGCGCGCTCGCGGAAGCGCTGCGCGTCTTTACGCCCGTGTATGACGATCGGCACGACCAGATCGGCGTGGTGGTGGTGGGTATTTCGCTGAATAAAGTTGAAGATCAGATTGCCCGCGGGCGGCTCAACGCCGTGTGGACCATCTTATTCAGCGTTCTGATGAGCTCAGTAGCGATATGGGGTCTGGTCCGGGTTCTGAAACGTATCCTCTTCGGGCTGGAGCCTTACGAGATCTCCGCCCTCTTTGAGCAGCGCCAGGCCATGTTGCAGTCCCTGCGCGAAGGCGTGATGGCCGTGGATATGCACGGGCGCGTGACGATGATTAACCACACCGCCAGAGAAATATTACTCCTGACCTCGGGCCAGCACTCCGAAAGCAGCAGTGAACCACTGCTGGCCAGCCTGCGCGAAGTATCCAGGACCGGCATTGCCCGCCAGGATCAGGAGATCGCCTTTAACGGGCGGCTGCTGCTGTGCAACATGGTCCCCGTGAAAAGCCAGAATCAGGTAATCGGGGCGATCAGCACGTTCCGCGATAAGACCGAAATCAGCCAGTTAATGCAGCGTATCGATGGCATGGTCAGCTACGTTGATGCCCTGCGCTCCCATACGCACGAGTTTATGAACAAGCTGCATGTGATCCTCGGCCTGCTGCACATGAAGCGCTACGATAAGCTGGAGGAGTACATCATCCAGACCGCGCAAAATTATCAGACGGATATCGGCGCGATACAGCGCAAAGTTAAATCGCCGGTCATTGCGGGCTTCCTGCTGGGTAAAATTAACCGCGCTAAAGAGGCCGGAGTGACCCTGACGCTGGCGGAGGAGAGTCAGCTTCCTGACACCGCCAATGAAGAGCAGGTTGCGGTGCTGATCACCGTGCTGGGCAATTTAATCGAAAATGCCCTGGATGCGATGGAAGGCCAGCCGGAAGGCGAGATCGGCCTGCTGCTGCACTATCAGAACGGCTGGCTGAGCGGTGAGGTCAGCGATGACGGTCCCGGCATTGATCCCGAGCGGCTGGAGGCTATTTTTACAAAGGGCTACTCAACAAAAGGTGAAAACCGCGGCGTTGGGCTGTTCCTTGCGCGTCAGCAGATCCAGAATCTGGGCGGAGATATTACCGTCGAGTCGGAGCCTGGCGTATTTACCCAATTTTTTGTTCAGATCCCCTGGGATAGCGAGAGGAATATCGCGTGATAAATGTGTTAATTGTCGATGATGACGCCATGGTAGCCGACCTCAACCGTCTGTATGTTAACCGCGTTGAGGGTTTTAGCTGCTGCGGCGTCGCTTCCACGCTCAACCAGGCCGAGGCGTTGATCGCCAACCCAGGCCAGCCGATCGATCTGGTGCTGCTGGATGTCTATATGCAGCAGGATAACGGGCTGGATCTGCTGCCCATCATCCGCGCGTCGGGCCGCCCGATTGACGTCATCATGATCTCGTCGGCCTCCGACGCCGCAACGATCCAGACCTCAATGCACTATGGCGTGGTGGATTACCTGATTAAACCGTTCCAGTTCCCGCGTTTTGAAGAGGCGCTGAACGGCTGGAAGGCAAAGCGCAGCCTGATGGGATCGCATCAGTATTATGAACAGGCCGACGTCGACAGGCTGATCCACGGCGGCGCGCCGGAGCTGGCCGACAGCAAAAAATTACCGAAAGGCCTGACGCCGCAGACGCTGCGCACCATTTGCCAGTGGATCGACAGCCATCCGGAGATAGAGTTTTCCACCGACGATCTGGCGAATGCGGTCAACATTTCCCGCGTCTCCTGCCGCAAATACCTGATCTGGCTGGCGCAAATTAATATCCTGTTCACCAGCATTCACTACGGCGCTACCGGCCGGCCGGTATATCGCTACCGTTTGCAGCCGGAACAGGTCGGACTGCTCAAACAGTACTGCCAGTAATTCGGTAGCTGTCGTCCAGAAGGGTAAAACGGAAGTGGTGCATCGAGGAGATCACCACTTCTTTTGTTTTGGTGACAAAGAGGGCTTCAATATCGGGGCGCGAACGCAGCGCGGCGCAGCCCTTTTCCACGCCCATGCCGTAGATCAGCGTGGTCCAGATATCTCCGTCGAGGGAGTCTGGCGAAATAATCGTCACGCTGTCCAGTTCGTTATCCAGCGGGTAGCCGGTGCGTGGGTCAAGTATGTGGTGATAACGTTTGCCGTTCAGCTCGAAGTAGCGCTCATAGGTGCCTGACGTCACCACCGACCGGTTTTCGACCGTCATGGCGCCAATCAGCGCGTCACCGGCGAACGGTTTTTTCAGGCCGACGCGCCAGCCGCCCTCTGGCGAACCTAACGTCTGGACGTTGCCGCCAAGGTTGATCAGCCCAAGTTCAACGCCCTCTTTATGCAGGTAATCCCGCACCCTGTCGGCGATATAGCCTTTAGCAATGGCCCCCAGATCGATCTCCATTCCCTGGCAAGTAAGAAACACGCTGCTGTTGGCTTCATCCAGCACCACGTCCGCAGGATGCGTGATGCCCAGCAAGGCGGCGATCTCGTCCGCGGGCGGTACCGCGTCCCCCTTAAAGCCAATTTTCCAGCGCTTCACCAGCGGGCCGATCGCCAGGTTAAAGGCGCTGTCTTTAAGCAGGCTGGCCGCTTTCGCGCAGCGGATCAGCTCGAACACCGGGCGACTGACGGCAACCGGATGCTGACCGGCCGCATGGTTGATGTCCATTACCTGGGAGTGCGCGCGGTTGACGGTGAGCAGATCTTCGTACTGCTTGATCAGGTGAAACACGCGGGAGGCAAGCGCTTCGTCATGGGAAAAGAGTTTCAGGAGGATGGGCGATCCCATCAGAACGGCGGAGTAGCTGTAAACGCGATGGCTATCAGGCATTTCATGAGTCCTCAGATGTAGCCCCGGCAGGCACCGCGCCGCCGGGGAAACAGGAGCCTTACCGTGTTTTCGAACGCATAGCCGCCTGATGTCCTGCAAGCGTACCAAAAATAATGATATCTGCCACCGCGTTACCGCCGATGCGGTTACCGCCATGGATGCCCCCGACAACCTCACCCGCAGCAAACGCTCCCGGCAATACGTTGTGGTTGCTGTCCAGCACGCAGGTTTCTGTGTTAATGGTCACGCCGCCCATGGTGTGGTGAACGCCCGGTGCAATCTGAATGGCGTAGAACGGCCCTTCGTTGATTGGCGCACGCAGCGCGGTGGTGCGGCCGAAATCATCGTCGTGCTGTTTCTCCACAAAGCCGTTGTAGCGTTCCAGCGTTGCCAGGAACTGGTGGTGATCCATCCCCAGCGCTTCCGCCAGGGCTTTTGGCGAGCTGGCGCTGGTAACAAACCCTTTTGCGATGTACTCATCCGCGGCTTTGTTTTTGGCGCGAACATGCTCGTCAAAGACGATGTAAGCGTATTTCTCCGGCAGCGCGATGATCTGCGCCGAGACTTTGTCGCGGGTCGACATTTCGTTATAGAAGCGGTTGCCCTGCTGGTTTACCAGAATCGCCCCGCCGCCGCGGATGGATTCGGAAATCAGATACGACGTTTTCTGCTCAACGGTTGGGTGGATCTGAATTTCGCCCATATCCACGGTGCCCGCACCGATACGCTCCAGCAGCGCGATACCGCCTCCGGTCGCCCCTTTGTGGTTGGTGGTAACGAACCCTGCCAGATCCGGACGGTATTTCACCACCATCTGGCTGTTGGCGCTGAAGCCGCCCGTTGCCACAATCACGCTTTTGGTTGCCACGGTGAGGGTTTCGTTCTCTTCGGTGGTCAGACGCACGCCGGTCACTTCGCCATTTTCGAAAATGATGTCGCTCACGGAGGTATCCAGCATCACCTCGATGTTGCGCTTGTTGACGTTACGCACCAGGCCGCTGATCAGATACCCGCCCACTGCGGAACCGTCTTTCGGACGGTGCGTACGGTCGATGCTCATCCCGCCGGTGGTGGTAATGTCGTTCAGCATAATGCCGCGCGTGGCCAGCCATTCGATGGCCTGCGGCGCGTTCTCGACAAAGCGACGCAGCAGTTCAGGGTCGTTCTTGTTGCCACCGCCTTTCAGACTTTCCTGGTAGAACAGCTCTTTGCTGTCCTGAATACCTTTCACGCGCTGGAAGCGGGTCTCCGCCGCGTTCATCCCGGCCGAGGCTTTAATGGTGTTCCCGCCGATGGTGGGCATTTTCTCGACGATCAGCACGCTCGCGCCTTCGTCATGCGCCTGAATCGCCGCTGCCAGACCGGCGCCGCCGCTGCCGACCACCACCACATCCACGCTTTTAGTCTCATTCGGGTCTGCGCCCTCTTCCGCCGCCAGCGCTTTGCTGGATTTCAGCATCGCCTTCGAGACCGCTTTTTTCACCGCCTCGCTCTGGCTGGTCGCGCCCGTAATCGCGTCCACGTGCGGGGTGTTGGCATCCAGAATACGGGTACGGATCTCTTCGAAGCTGGTGACAAACTCGACGTCTTCACTCGGGCCGGAGGCCAGTTCGATATCGGCGATGCGGTCGGTTTCGAGGCTGACGTTAATCACCAGTTCGTTAGCATCGTCCTGCACTTTTTCAATAAAGGTGCCCGGTTTGAATTTAGATTCGCCCATGCTCATGTCGCGGATCATCGCTTCCACCAGCGAGAAGCGCCACAGCGGTTCCGGGATGCTCAGTTCTTCGCGTCGGGTGCTGTCCATAAACAGCTCCAGGCTTTCGCCCGCCGCGATGCGATCGGTCCAGTCCGGATAGGCGATGGTGGCGCGGCCAACGGCAATCAGGTCGTAACCGTGATCCAGTGCTTCATTCACATCCGTGGCATTCACCACGCCGCCAACGCCCATCACCGGTACCTGCGCCAGCGTGTCAGAGCGCATGGCGCAGTATTTTTCGATAAGTGGCGTCGGGTCCTGAGTATCGACGATAGAAGGACGCAGGGCGGCGCCAAGGGAGAAGTGGAGATAATCCACCCCGCGCGCGGCCAGTTTTTCCAGCAGATACAGGGTGTCTTCGAAGCGAATGCCCGGGACTTCAAGCTCTTCCGGAGAGAAACGGTAGCCAATGATAAACGCGTCGTCCGCGTACTGGCGCACCATCTTGTGGGTAATGTCCAGCACCGCCAGCGGGAATTTCGCGCGGTTTTCGCGGCTGCCGCCCCACTCGTCGTCGCGCTGGTTAGAGTTCGGGGAGAAGAACTGCTGGATCAGATAGGTATTCGCCCCGTGGATTTCGACGCCGTCGAACCCGGCCTGAATTGCGCGGCGCACGGCTTCGCCAAACTTGCCGATCATGCCTTCCACCTCTTCCGCGGTCAGGGCAACCGGCGTGGCGGCACCGTCACGCGGCGCGGCAACGGCGCTTGGGCCAACCGGCGTGCGACCGCCGATCAGTTTTGGGTCGACCATGCGACCGCCGTGGTAGATTTGCAGCAGGGCTTTGGAGCCTTTTGACTTGATAGCGTCAGCGATTTTTGCCAGCCCGGCGATTTTCTCGTCGTTATCAATACCAATTGCGCCCGGGAACGCCAGGCCGAGATCGTCAACAAAACAGCACTCAACGATGATGGTGCCGATGCTGCCCGCGCGGGCGCGGTAGTACTCCACCAGCTCGCTGGTCACGGTGCCATCGTAATAACCGGTACAGGTTGTCATCGGGGCCATTAACAAACGGTTTTTCAGTTCAGTACCATTCGGTAATGTGAAGGGGCTTAAAATACGTTCGTTAGTGCTCATAATAGAAACTCCAAACTTTAAAAATTAAGAATTCGTTATCGGGATGATTTTTTATTTCGTGTTTTTTGCCGATGTCATGATAGTAATATAAAGCTTTTTTTAGTTTCTAAAGTCATTACGTTAGTTAATAAACTATTTAATCCCTTCGATAACATTAATAACACATTGGTGTTAGCGGGAATGTTTCACTCGTTCACAAGAATTTAAAAAAAGTTAAATTATAAAAGGTCAAACCAATACACCAAATCTATCAAAAAACCTTATAAAACAACGATAAACAAAAGCACCAGAATTTAAATGTTATAGTTTTGATACATAAAATGCGTAAAATTAGCGAATAACCACACTACTCAGAGTGGTTATTATAAAAAATATAAAAATAGCCATTCAGTTCCGTTTTTTTGATCGCGATCAATAGTTATGGCATTCAAAAGAGCAATATAAAAACATCATCATTTTTTATTTAGCGCAAACCAAAATGCGTTAAATCGCTATTAGTGAAAACACAAATCCGCACCTTAAATAACTAAAAAAAGCAAAAAGGATATTTCAATAGAATTTGTGTTTTCGCCGGGCGACGAATTTTTGACAACTTAAGACGTGAAACTATGAATACAAAAACTGCTGTAACGCCTCCTGCGGCGAATCTGGCATCAAATGGAACAGCAAAACGACTGCTGATGATGGCTTTGCCCGTCATTGTTGCCGTCCTGCTGTTGTTTGTCCCCGTTCCGGAAGGGCTGCCGCCTTATGCGTGGCACTACTTCGCCATCTTTGTCGGCGTCATCGTCGGCTTAATTTTCGAACCGCTGCCGGGCGCCGTGATCGGTCTTACCGGCGTCGTGGCGATTGCGCTGTGCAGCCAGTGGGTGCTCTTTAGCCCGGAACAGCTGGCTGACCCAAAATTCAAGCTGGCGGGCGCCTCCTTTAAATGGGCGGTCAGCGGGTTTGGTAACTCCACCGTCTGGCTGATTTTCGGTGCCTTTATGTTCGCCGCAGGCTACGACAAAACCCGCTTCGGCCGCCGTCTGGCGCTGATTCTGGTGAAGTACCTGGGCCGTCGCAGCCTCACGCTCGGTTACGCCATTACGTTTGCGGACCTGCTGCTGGCCCCGTTCACCCCGTCCAACACCGCGCGCAGCGGCGGGACCATCTACCCGATCATCGCCAACCTGCCGCCGCTGTACGGTTCAAAACCCAATGACCCAAGCGCGCGCAAAATCGGTTCGTATCTGATGTGGGTAGCCATCACCGCGGCCTGTATCACCAGCTCGATGTTCCTTTCCGCTTTGGCACCTAACCTGCTGGCGCTGGCGCTGGTAAAAAGCACGGTCGGAATTGATATCTCCTGGGGGACCTGGTTCCTCGCCTTCCTGCCGCTGGGCATCCTGCTGATCCTGACCATGCCGCTGCTGGCTTACTGGTTCTACCCGCCGGAAGTGAAGGTAAACAACGAAGTACCGCTGTGGGCGACCCGTGAACTGGAAAAACTGGGCAAACTGTCGCGCAATGAGATCCTGCTGCTGGTGTTCGTGTGCTGTGCGCTGCTGATGTGGATCTTCGCCGCGGCGTGGATTGAACCGGCCATGGCTGCCCTGCTGATCGTTGGCCTGATGCTGTGGACCGGCGTGCTGGAGTGGAACGATATCACCGGTAACAAAGCCGCGTGGAATACCTTCGTCTGGTTCGCCACCCTGGTGGCGCTGGCGGATGGCCTCTCCTCCACCGGTTTTATCAGCTGGCTGGGTAAAGAAGGCGGCCTGCTGATGAGCGGTATTTCTCCGGGTGTCGCCACCATCGTGCTGCTGCTGGCGTTCTACCTGCTGCACTACCTGTTCGCCAGCACCACCGCGCACACCACGGCGCTGCTGCCTGCGATGCTGACCATCGCCTCCACCATTCCGGGCATGAATATGGAAGTGTTCGTTCTGCTGATGGTGACCTCGCTGGGCGTGATGGGGATCATTACCCCCTACGGTACGGGTCCAAGCCCGATTTACTACGGTAGCGGCTACCTGCCAACCAAAGACTACTGGCGCCTCGGTACCATCTTCGGTGCCATCTTCCTGGCAGCTCTGCTGCTGATTGGTTACCCGTGGATGTCCATGATGTTCTGATTCCTGACCGCCGGACATTTCCTCCGGCGGTTAAATTTTTGTGGAGCAAGCTATGTCAAACAAACCCTTTATCTACCAGAACCCCTTCCCCCTCGCGCATGACGACACCGAATATTATCTGCTGACCAAAGAGCACGTTTCCGTTGCCGAGTTCGACGGTCAGGAAGTGCTGAAAGTCGAGCCAGAGGCGTTGACCCTGCTGGCACAGCAGGCCTTCCACGACGCGGCATTTATGCTGCGCACCTCTCACCAGAAGCAGGTTGCGGCTATTCTGAGCGACCCGGAAGCCAGCGAGAACGATAAGTACGTTGCCCTGCAATTCCTGCGCAACTCCGAGATTGCGGCGAAAGGCGTGCTGCCCACCTGTCAGGATACCGGTACGGCAATCATTATGGGTAAGAAAGGCCAGCGCGTCTGGACCGGCGGCGACGACGAAGCGGCGCTGAGTCAGGGCGTGTATAACACCTATATTGAAGACAACCTGCGCTACTCGCAGAATGCGGCGCTGGATATGTATAAAGAGGTGAACACCGGCACCAACCTGCCCGCGCAGATCGACCTCTACAGCGTTGATGGTGACGAGTATAAATTCCTGTGCATGGCGAAAGGCGGCGGTTCCGCCAATAAAACTTATCTGTATCAGGAAACCAAAGCGCTGATCACCCCGGCGAAGCTGAAAAATTATCTGGTTGAGAAGATGCGAACTCTGGGTACCGCGGCCTGCCCGCCTTACCATATCGCCTTCGTTATCGGCGGCACCTCAGCGGAAGCCACGCTGAAAACCGTCAAGCTCGCCTCTGCGCGCTACTACGATGGCCTGCCAACCGAAGGCAATGCGCACGGCCAGGCGTTCCGCGACGTCCAGCTTGAGCAGGAACTGCTTCAGGAAGCGCAAAACCTCGGCCTTGGCGCGCAGTTCGGCGGGAAATACTTCGCGCACGATATTCGCGTGATCCGTCTGCCGCGCCACGGCGCCTCCTGCCCGATCGGCATGGGGGTCTCCTGCTCCGCTGACCGCAACATCAAGGCGAAGATTAACCGCGAGGGGATCTGGATTGAGAAGCTGGAGCACAATCCGGGCCAGTATATTCCTGAATCCCTGCGCCAGCAGGGAGAAGGCGACGTGGTAAGCATTGATCTGAACAAGCCGATGCCCGACATTCTGGCGCAGCTTTCCTCGCACCCGGTATCCACCCGCCTGTCGCTGAGCGGCACCATCATCGTGGCGCGCGATATCGCCCACGCGAAGCTGAAAGAGCTGCTCGACAACGGGGAAGAACTGCCGCAGTACGTTAAAGATCACCCGATTTACTACGCAGGCCCGGCGAAAACGCCAGAAGGTTACGCGTCTGGCTCCTTAGGCCCAACCACCGCCGGGCGTATGGACTCCTACGTGGACCTACTGCAATCCCACGGTGCGAGCATGATCATGCTGGCCAAAGGTAACCGCAGCCAGCAGGTCACCGACCCCTGCCATAAGCACGGCGGCTTCTACCTCGGCAGCATCGGCGGCCCGGCGGCGGTGCTGGCGCAAAACAGCATCAAGAGCCTGGAGTGCGTGGCGTATCCTGAACTGGGAATGGAAGCGATCTGGAAAATTGAAGTGGAGAACTTCCCGGCGTTTATCCTGGTGGATGACAAAGGCAACGACTTCTTCCAGCAGATCCAGAATAAACAGTGCAAAGGGTGCTCACAGCGCTGAGCGTTTCCATAACGCCGGAAGCAGCAACAGCGTATCGTTGATCAACCCGCGCTTGTCGCTGCCCGGCTTCCAGATAGTGACCATCGTCTGGCTTATTCCCTGGCTGCCCACTTCGGTGGGCAGCCTTTTTACATTTTTCCACTGCGTTGCCTGAAGATGGGTCGGCAAAAACCCCCAGCCGCAGCCCTGCTCCAGCAGGCCGCGCAGCATCTCCAGTTCGTTAGTGAAAAGCGTGTGCCCTGAAATTTGCAGGCGACGGGCGACCGGCTCGTCTGATGCGGCATGCATAATCACCTGTGGCACCAGAGAGAGAGCGAGCAGCGACACCGGCGACGCAACCTCCGCAAAAAGCGCCGTTGCAGCGTAAAAATCCATTTCGATCGCCCCCAGCGCCCGCCACTCCATCTCATTGCCTACGCTGCGGTTGCGCGCCTGGCAGATCCCCAGATCGGCCTGACCGTTTGCCAGCATCGCTTCCGCCTCATCGCGCGATGCGCTGGTCAGGCTCAGGCGGATCTTTTTCGCCGCCAGTGTGGCAATCAGCGCCTGTAAAAAAGCTCTGGGGGTGAACGGATCGTAAACGAGGGCGATGTCCTGCGTCGCGCTGTCCGGTACCGATCTGGCAAACGCCTCAAACGCTTTGACCTGCCGCATCAGCAGGTGTGCCTGCCGCTGAAGCTGCTCCCCCTCCGGCGTCAGGCGCAGGCTGCGCCCCTCCCGCAGGAACAGAGCGTAGCCCAGCCCATCCTCAAGAAAATCGATCAGATCCCGCAGGGTAGTACGATCTTTGCCGAGTTTACTGGCCGCCTTCATCAGGCTGCCGTGTTCAGCTACGGCGGTGAACGCCTCAAGCTGGGCAAAGGAATAGATCAGTGATGCCACGTCATTCTCCACGCGATTTTCCGGGGGATTTTCCCCCATAACGCGTTTTTTATTATAGGCCGCAGGTTCTTAAACTGAAGTCCTTCCTGAGCCAAACGAGATAAATATGAAAATCAAAACAAACCGCACGCTGCTCGCGGCGCTGGTTGTCAGCAGCCTGCTCTCGACCGCTGTTATGGCGGCCTGCAACGGTACCGACCTCACCACCTGTCCGGCGCCTTTCGACGCCAGACTCCCGGACGCACATACCATGCTCACCTGGAGCCAGGCCGATCGCGTGGTGGGCTTTCGCAATGACTACCGCAACTACGCGGGGGATGTGTTCCGCCACGGCAACGCTACGCCGCTGCTACCCGCAGAAAAACCGCTCACCGATGCCCGCTATCAGGTGAAGGGTAAGAGTTACACTCTTCAGGATTACCTGAAACGCCAGAACGTCAGCGGCATGCTGGTGCTGAAAAATGGCAAAGTGGCCTATAAATACCTGGGAGAAGGCAATACCGACTCAACGCTCTGGACGTCGCGCTCCGTGGGCAAATCCGTAGTCTCCGCGCTGGTGGGTGTTGCAATTAAAGAAGGGAAAATCCACTCCCTGGACGACCTTGTCACCCAATACGAACCTGATTTAAAAGGCACCGCCTGGGAGGGCGTAACGCTAAAACAGCTCATCACCCACACCTCTGGCGTGGCGTGGAACGAAGATTACACCAACCCGCAATCTGACTTCGCCCGGCTTACCGAATGCGAAGCGAAGCCGGGCACCTACAACTGCGTGCGCACCCTGGTGAAGGGGTTACACCGTGAACACCCGGCGGGCGAAAACTGGTCCTATTCCTCGGGTGGCGCCTGGCTGTTAGGCGATGTGCTTGAGCGCGCCACCAGCATGACGCTCGCGGCGTATCTGGAGAAGACCATCTGGCAGCCGTACGGCATGGCGAGCGACGGCGTGTGGCATGCCTACAGCAAAGGCCAGCACGACGTGGGTGCGCATGGGTTCAACGCCACGCTGGAAGACTGGGGGCGTTTCGGGAAGTTTATCCTGCATAACGGTACGCTGCCGGACGGGAAGCAGATCCTCCCCGAGGGCTGGGTGAAACAGTCCTCAGCCTGGACACAGGCCAAAGGATCGGTGTCCGACGCGCATCCGAAGGGGTTATACGGCTACCAGTGGTGGAACAACGAAGTACCAGCCACCGCCACACACGTGGAGCCGAAAGTCGAAAATTCGCTGAAGGATTCCCTGTGGGCGCTGGGTATATTTGGTCAGATGATCATGGTTAATCAGAAAGAAAATCTGGTTATCGTCCAGTGGTCCACCTGGCCGCAGGCAGAGCCGTCATTCAGCGCCCAGCCGCTGGAAGCGTCGCTGATGTTTAGCGCGATTGCGAACGCGCTGCGCTGATAATCCCAAGCCAGGCCCCGCCTGGCTTCTCACCTGCGCGATGTCACAAAACCGATATATCAGCAACTTAGCGAAATCGAGTAAATAAAAGATCACCAAAATGTTAAGTTATTGTTGAATATGTAAATACTGGTCAACGCTTTGTCATTAATGCACCACACGCATCAGTCCATGCGCTATTTGCGCTTATTAATTTCCACTTCCTGATCCAGTTTTCAGAAACAGACGAGCATAACGTCACTATAAAACTGGAGATAATCATGGTTTCCTCAACCTCACCTGCAACGCTTCGTGCCAAAGCGGGCGCGATTTTCCGCGTCACGTCGGGCAACTTTCTTGAGCAATTCGACTTCTTTCTGTTCGGCTTTTATGCCACCTACATCGCCCATACTTTTTTTCCGGCAAGCAGTGAATTTGCGTCCCTGATGATGACCTTCGCCGTCTTTGGCGCGGGCTTCCTGATGCGTCCGATCGGGGCCATTGTGCTGGGGGCTTACATTGATAAAGTGGGTCGCCGTAAAGGGCTGATCGTCACCCTGTCAATTATGGCCACCGGAACCTTCCTGATCGTGCTGATCCCTTCTTACCAGAGCATTGGCCTGTGGGCGCCGCTGCTGGTGCTGACCGGCCGCCTGTTGCAGGGTTTTTCGGCAGGCGCCGAGCTGGGCGGGGTTTCGGTTTATCTGGCGGAGATCGCCACGCCGGGCCGCAAGGGTTTCTACACCAGCTGGCAGTCGGGTAGCCAGCAGGTCGCCATTATGATCGCGGCGGCGATGGGATTTGCGCTGAATGTGGTGCTGCAAGAGAGTGCCATTCGCGAATGGGGATGGCGTATTCCGTTCCTGTTTGGCTGTCTGATTGTGCCGTTTATCTTTTTCCTGCGCCGCAAGCTCGAAGAGACCGAGGAATTCAGCGCCCGTCGCCACCATCTGGCAATGCGTCAGGTCTTCACAACGCTGCTCGCCAACTGGCCGGTAGTCGTCGCGGGCATGCTGATGGTGGCGATGACCACCACCGCGTTTTACCTGATCACCGTTTACGCGCCGACCTTCGGTAAAAAAGTCCTGATGCTTAGCGCGTCGGACAGTCTTCTGGTCACGCTGCTGGTGGCGGTGTCCAACTTCATCTGGCTTCCGGTGGGCGGCGCGCTGTCGGATCGCTTCGGGCGTAAACCGGTGCTGATCGCCATGACGCTGCTGGCGCTGGCGACCAGCTATCCGGCGCTGACGATGCTGGCCGCAGCCCCGAGCTTCTCAATGATGCTGACCGTGCTGCTGTGGCTCTCTTTCCTCTACGGCCTGTATAACGGCGCGATGATCCCGGCCCTGACGGAGATCATGCCAGCAGAGGTGCGCGTGGCGGGCTTCTCACTGGCTTACAGCCTGGCAACGGCGGTCTTTGGCGGTTTCACGCCGGTGATTTCGACTGCCTTAATTGAGTACACCGGCGACAAAGCCTCCCCGGGCTACTGGATGAGCTTTGCCGCCGTTTGCGCCCTGCTGGCAACGCTTTATCTCTATCGTCGTCGCACGTTAATCCTGCAAACTGCCGTTAAGGAGTGATCCCTCATGCTTACATTCAGAACGGTGATTGCCGCCCTGACCTTCGCCACCCTCAGCGCGGGCGCGCTTGCGCAGGATGTGACGGTGATGATTTCTGGCGGCTTCAAAGCGGCGCTGGAGAAGCTGACGCCGCAGTACGAAGCGCAAAGCGGCGACAGGCTCATTGTGATCTCCGGCCCGTCGATGGGCAAAACGCCGCAGGCCATTCCGGCCCGGCTCGCCCGGGGCGAAAAAGCGGACGTGGTGATTATGGTGGGCGATGCGCTGGCGAAACTGGAACAGGATCGCAGGACGGCGGCGGGCTCCCGCGTGGAGCTGGCGGATTCGCCCGTCGGGATGGTCGTCAAAGCGGGCGCGCCGGTGCCGGATATCAGTACGGTGCCCGCCCTGCGGCAAACGCTGCTGAAGGCGCATTCCATGGCTTATTCCGACAGCGCCAGCGGCCGGTATGTAGAGAGCCAGCTGTTCCGTAAGCTGGGCATCGACGGCCTGGCCCACGATAAAGCGCACCGGGTTGAGCGTATCCCGGTGGCGTCTGAAGTGGCAAAAGGGAAATACGATCTCGGCTTTCAGCAGGTGAGCGAGCTTCTGCCGGTTCCGGGGGTGACGTTTGTCGGTAAGTTGCCTGACGACATGCAGTACATTACCCGTTTCGCCGGAGCCGTAACGCAGAAGGCCGACCATCCCGAACAGGGAAAAGCGCTGCTGACTTTTCTCGCCTCGCCACAGGCCGCCAGCGTCATTACGGCAACGGGCTTAACGCCCGTCAGTGCACCTCGCGATACTGCTCGGTGATCAGCGTTTCGAGTTCGGCAGCAATATAGGACTGGATCCGCCCGCGGCGGCGGATCAGCCCCACGGTTCGCCTGACTTCAGGCTCGGTTAAGGGCACCGACGTCAGCAGCGAATGCTCTGCGCGGGGCATTGACATGGCGGGAACGGCCGCAATGCCGATCCCGGCTTCAACCATCCCCAGCATGGTCGTCACGTGCCGCGTTTCGCAGATGCTGGGGCGTTCAGGCCGAATATGCCCGACCCGCTGGTCGAGAAGATTGCGGTTGCCGGAGGTCTTATCCAGACCGATATAATCCTGCTGATAAAAAGCCTGCCACGTCAGGCTTTTTCTTTTTGCAAGCGGGCTGTCGCGCCGGCAGGCAGCCACGTAGACATCCTCCACCAGCGGGACAAACTCGATGTCGGGCTGCAAACTCCGGGCAAAGCAGATACCAAAATCCGCCTGTCCGCGGGTGACGGCCTCGATAACATTTCCGGCGCTGCTGTCGATCAGTTTTATGCGCACGCGGGGGTAACGGGACTGAAAGCGGCGGATAACATCCGGCATAAAGTAACAGGCGGCGGACGGCACCGTCGCCACGGTGATTAGCCCCGTACGCTCCTCGCTGGCCTTATCGATATCCGAAAGCATGGACTCCACATCAGCAAGCAGCTGTCCGCATCGGTCGGCAAAGGTCTGTCCATACAGGGTCAGCGTGACGCGCCGGGTGGTTCTGTCGAACAGTTTTGTCCCCAGTGCCGCCTCGAGCTTTTCAATTCTGCGACTCAACGCCGACTGGGAAAGGCAGATAGACTCCGCCGCAAGACGGAAATTGCCATATTCCAGTAAAGCGCGGAAGGCATAGAGATCGTTGAGGTCAAAATTGACGGGCATACTGACGGGATCCTTAAGCACGGTAGGGTAAGAAGAGATTTATCATAGTCGTGCACGACATACTTCACAAAATGAAGGGGATACCCCTAAAGCGCTATCAACCTGACGGCACATAGTGATAGTTTATGCGGGCTGGATTCCTCTTAAACAGGCTGCCAGTCTGCATGCAGCCGAAGAGGAGTGTCATACTGCTTAACAGAGTATGTTGGCATGCTAACAGCCCCTGACCTTTCCATTTTGTTCACGTGCGAGTAACGAGCAAAGCGATGATTAAGTGGCCCTGGAAAACGAACGACGCTGGTCGAAATATGGCGCTGCCCTGGGATGAGGCTCTGGCGATCCCCGTGCTGGCGAATCTCTTGCCTGAAGAGCAATCAAAGCTGATTCAGCTAGCCGAGCGTTTTTTACAGCAAAAACGGCTGGTACCGCTACAGGGCTTCGAACTGGATCCGCTTAAAAATTCCCGCATCGCCCTGCTCTTCTGCTTGCCGGTGCTGGAGCTGGGTATCGAATGGCTGGATGGCTTCCACGAAGTGCTGATCTACCCGGCGCCGTTTATCGTCGATGATGAGTGGGAGGATGACATCGGGCTGGTGCACAACCAGCGTATGGTGCAGTCCGGGCAAAGCTGGCAGCAAGGGCCAATCATCCTCAACTGGCTGGATATTCAGGACTCGTTCGATGCCTCGGGCTTCAACCTGATCATTCACGAAGTGGCGCATAAGCTGGATACCCGCAACGGCGATCGCGCCAGCGGCGTGCCGCTGATCCCGCTGCGTGAAGTCGCGGGATGGGAGCACGACCTGCACGCGGCGATGGAAAACATTCAGGATGAGATAGACCTGGTGGGTGAAAGCGCGGCCAGCATTGATGCCTATGCCGCGACCGATCCCGCCGAGTGTTTTGCGGTATTGTCCGAGTATTTCTTTAGCGCACCTGAGCTTTTCGCTCCGCGCTTCCCGGCGCTGTGGCAGCGTTTTTGCCAGTTTTATCAGCAGGATCCGCTCCAGCGTCTGCGGCAAAGTGAGGACGCAGCCAGCACCTCCCCTCATCCGTTCCACTAATGTTTAAGGGGTACGATCGGTCGATCGTACCCACACGCTCACCGCGAGAAACAGCAGCGCCATTCCCCATGCGGCAGTAATCAAAAACTGCTCACCGTAAAAGCGCGTCACCACGGGTACCAGCAGCGCGCTGGCCCCGTATCCCAGCGTATGGCTGGTGGCGATCACCCCTGCACCTTTGCCCGTCGTCAGCCGATCGTTGAGCAAAAGCTGGTATCCCGGCGTTGCCATGGCGGCCCCCAGCGAAGTGATGACAATTCCCACGTAGAACAGGGCTAAACTGGCGAGACACATCAGCCCAAGACCCGCCACCATCAAGACCGCGGCAATTAAGAGTAAAACTCTCGGGGTAAAATGCTGCGGGCGTACCACCAGAAACTGCGCCGCCAGGGTCGCCAGCGCGGCCAGGCTCAGCAGCAGCGCGACATGATGGCTGATTTGCACGGCATCGCCATTAAATAACGGGTGAAGATGCGGCGATAAACCAAGCTGCATCAGGCTGACCAGCGCCGCCAGCAGCAGTGCCAGCACCAGGAAAGGCAGCATGGAGGCCTGTAACCGCGTCGACTGGTGCGCCACCGGCGGCAACGGGGGATCGGCGGCTTCGCGCAGCACCAGCAGCAGCGCGATAAACGGCGCCACCGCCATCAGCCAGAGCGGTGCGACCGGGCTGACGCTGAGCATCAGCGCGGCCAGAGGCGGTCCCAGCAGACGCCCGCAGCTAAGGCCAGAGCTTATCGTCGCCAGCGCCGCCATCCTTTTATCCAGCCCCGCGCGTTGAATGGCCCACGTCTGGGCCGCAGGCACCAGCCCTGATACCGTCAGGCCGTACAGCATGCGCGACAGCACCAGGCCTGCCATTCCCCAGAGAGCATTCAGCGCGCCGTTCGCCATCGCCCACACCACCAGCGCCATCACGACAAAGCTCGCCAGATAGCCTCCCAGCGAGGCCAGCATAACGATCTTACAGCCGTGCCGCTCGCTCTGGCGTCCCCACCAGGGCGATGCGGGTAAAAAGAGCATCGAGCCGAACATCAGCAGCCCGGCCCAGACGGAGAGCGACAGTCCGGTCAGGGAGACCAGCTGCGGCAGCATAACCAGCAAACCGTTTTGCCCAATACCTAATAAACCGGCGCCCAGTGCCAGGGGCCAGTTAGCTTTAGGGGTCACAACGTCAGTGAGATTCTCAGTACGGGTGCGCATAAAATTGTGAAGATAATGTCAATAAATGTGTGGAAATTATGAAGTTTATGAAAACAAATATTGCAAAAATAGTTGCCACTGTAAACAGAATGAATATCATAACGAGAATTATTATCAGTCATGGAATGAGGTACAACTATGCGTACTCTGCCCCGCTCCGCCGGTACAGATGTTGCGGCCCAGTGTTTTTTGAACGCGCTGCTGCGCGAAACGAAGGACTGGCATTATCTTCCCGCAACCCGTGCGGATGAGTTATCACAGATTCATATCCCGCTCTCCCCAACCCAGGCCATTCGGGTTCCGGTACGCTATTTCTCCCCCACGCAGCATCACCAGTATCGTTTTCCGGCAACGCTGATTCAGGCCGACAGCGACGGCGGTGACACGGTCACATTTCATCAACTGATTGATTTCATTCTTCAAAAAGAGACGGTAAAAGGCGAGCTGGATGCCGATACGCTGGCTCGCTTTAAGCAGCGCGTCCTGGAAAGCCATACGCACACCTGGCAGGCCATTGATTTACGCCACAACTGGGCAAACCTGCGCGATAAGCCGCTGACGTTTGCCGAAGCGGAACAGGCGCTGCTGGTCGGCCATGCTTTTCATCCTGCCCCAAAGTCGCACGAGCCGTTCAACGAGGCCGAGGCGCGTCGCTATCTGCCGGATTTCGCCTCCCGCTTCCCGCTGCGCTGGTTTGCGGTTGAGCATGAGCTGATTACCGGCGACAGCCTGAATGTCTCCCTGCGGGAACGTCTGCTGCGCTTTGCAGCGCAGAGCGCGCCGGCCCTTCTCGGTCACTTCACCGACACCTGCTGGATGCTGCCGATGCACCCGTGGCAGGCCGACTATCTGCTGGAGCAGGACTGGTGCCAGCGTCTGGTAGAAAAAGGCGCCCTGCGCGATCTGGGCGAAGCCGGTGCGCAATGGCTGCCCACCAGCTCTTCCCGCTCGCTGTACAGTGAAACCAACAGCGACATGATTAAGTTTTCCCTGAGCGTGCGGCTGACCAACTCCGTGCGCACGCTGTCGGTGAAAGAGGTTAAGCGCGGCATGCGCCTGGCGCGACTGGCGAAAACGGCACGCTGGCAGGAACTTCAGGCGCGCTACCCGACCATGCGCGTGATGCAGGAGGACGGCTGGGCGGGGCTGTGCGATGAGCACGGCGTCGTCCAGGAAGAGAGCCTGATGGCCCTGCGCGTCAACCTGCTGTTCGATACCCCTGAAACGCAAACCAACGTGCTGGTGAGCCTGACCCAGGCCGCGCCGGACGGCGGCGACAGCCTGCTCGCCGCGGCGGTGCGTCGTCTGAGCCAGCGTCTGGATCTCCCGCTCGCCCAGGCCGCGCGCTGCTGGCTGGACGCTTACTGCGACCGGGTATTGCTTCCGCTGTTCAGCGCCGAGGCGGACTACGGTCTGGTCCTGCTGGCGCACCAGCAAAATATCCTCGTTGAGATGCAGCAGGATTTCCCCGTTGGGCTGATCTACCGCGACTGCCAGGGCAGCGCCTGGACCGAAGGGGCCGACGCGTGGCTGAAAGAGGCAGGTGAAACCGAGGTGGAAAACCGCTTCGGTGAGAGCCAGCTGCTGCGCTACTTCCCTTATTACCTGCTGCTGAACTCTACCCTTGCCGTCACCGCCGCGCTCGCCGCCGCCGGCTTCGACAGCGAAGAGAACCTGATGTCCCGCGTGCGTGACGCGCTGGCCGAACTGCGCACGACGGCGAAGCAGACCCGCTGCCTCGATTACGTGCTCGACAGCCCGACCTGGAACTGCAAAGGCAACTTCTTCTGCTATCTGCACGATCGCAACGAAAACACCATCGTCGATCCGGCGGTGATCTATTTCGACTTTAGCAACCCGTTTTATAAGGAGAAGGCGTGATGGCAAACGCGAATATCGTCCATTCCGGCTACGGCTTTCGCTGCACGGTCACGGAACAAAACCTGCCGCTGACGCTGGGTCTCGACGGCAGCGCGGTGCTGGAGCGGCTGACCGGGCTCCCGGACGGCTGGCTGGTGGACGCCCTCGACCAGCTGTTTGTTGCCGCGCCCGCCCTGACCGGCATTACCCTGCCGTGGGCAGCCTGGCAGGATGAACCTCAGGCGCAGGCGCTGTTTAGCCTCGTTCACGGGGATTATCTGGCGCGTGAAATTTTCTGGCAGCTGCCGCTGTGGCTGAAAGGCGAACGTCCGCAGGCGAGCGGCGGAATGCAGTTTGACGAAAGCCGTCAGCTGTACTTCCCGCTGCGCCCTCACCGCCCGCAGGGTGAGGTGTATCGCCGTTACGATCCGCAAATTAAACGCACCCTGAGCTTCCGCGTGGCCGATGTGGCCCAGGACGGCGAGCGCTTTACCCGCTGGATGAATAACCCGCGCGTGAACGCTTTCTGGGAGATGGCGGGACCGCAGGCCGAGCAGGAGAACTACCTGCGCCGCCAGCTTGATTCGACGTACTGCTACCCGGTTATCGGCTGGGTCGATGACCAACCGCTCGGCTCTTTTTTACGGGAAGTCGA
>OCAM01000162.1_pt1 | contig 74407 bp, 65 predicted proteins | sample 1538281 | NCBI WGS metagenome assembly OCAM01 (sample SAMEA2580273, study PRJEB22360) | human gut metagenome | biome: human gut; feature: human-associated habitat; material: faeces | place: Denmark | collected 2008/2010 | reverse complement strand
TAGCAGCGCGATGGGAGTAGTACTTTGTGCGCCTACAGGAGGGTCGGCAGGAGTATTTCCGGGAGCGGTATTAGGAACAGCTAACCACCTGGGACTTTCGTTGGAAGAAAAAGTAAAAGCTATGTTTGTTACTTCTATTATAGGAATTGTAATGAGTAAAGACTGCAATTACTCAGCAGAACTTTATGGATGCCAGGTGGAACCGGGAGCTGCATCAGGAATGGCAGCGGGAGGTCTGGTTTACCTGATGGGAGGAACGGCAGAACAGTCCTGCCAGGCTGCTTCCTGTGCAGTTCAGAATATTCTGGGAACAATCTGCGATCCAGTTGCAGGTCTTGTGCAGATTCCATGCATTAACAGAAACGCAATGTCAGCAGCTAATGCCGTTGTGTCAGCAAATATGATTATGGGTGGATTTGATCCTCTGATTCCACTGGATCAGACAGCAGAAACCTTATTCCGCGTTGGACGTCAGCTTCCTTCTGAGCTTAGATGTACATGTAAGGGCGGTCTGTGTATTACGCCTTGCGGACAGAAGCTTGCAGAAGAACAAGATGTGAGAGATAACGCCAGACAGTGACTATCATTTTGTACTGAAAAAAATACAAAACTATATTTCCATAGTCCAGAATTGTATTAAATTCAAAACAGCCGGAAAATCGATTGTCTTTTATTTAACGTGATGTTATACTTGGCTCGTGAACAGAAAAAACTAAGTTAAGATAAATTTTAAGGAGAACCAATCATGGCAAACCGTGAGCAGTGGACAGGATTTAAAGGCAAAAACTGGCAGGAATCTGTTGATGTGCGTGACTTTATTCAGTGCAACTACACACCGTATGAGGGAGACGCATCTTTCCTTGAAGGACCGACAGAGGCAACAGATAAACTGTGGGGAAGACTTCAGGAACTGCAGAAGGAAGAGCGCGCAAAAGGCGGTGTTCTTGATATGGAAACAGAAGTTGTTTCCGGGCTTACCGCGTATGGCCCTGGATATATTGATGAAAGCATGAAGGAACTGGAGACAGTTGTAGGACTTCAGACAGATAAGCCTCTGAAACGTGCATTCATGCCTTACGGCGGAATCAATATGGCGGAGAAGGCTTGTACAACATACGGCTATCAGCCGAGCGAAAAGCTTCATGAGATTTTTACAAAATATCACAAAACTCACAACCAGGGAGTATTTGATATTTATACACCGGAAATGATGAAAGCGCGTCACAACAAAATCATCACAGGACTTCCGGATACATACGGACGTGGACGTATTGTAGGCGACTACCGTCGTGTGGCTCTTTACGGAATTGACTTCCTGATCGAGAAAAAACAGTATGATTTTGAGCGTTATGCAAGACACGGCATGAAAGGTACAGATTTCCGCCTTCGTGAGGAAATCGCAGACCAGATCCGTGCATTAAAGGAAATGAAAGAAATGGCAGCCGTTTATGGATTTGACATTTCCAAACCTGCAAAAGATGCAAGAGAGGCAGCTCAGTGGCTGTATTTCGGATATCTGGCAGCGATCAAGACACAGAACGGCGCCGCAATGAGCGTTGGACGTATTTCTACTTTCCTTGATATTTACATGGAAAGAGATTTCAAAAACGGCACACTGACTGAGAAAGAAGCACAGGAGCTTGTAGACCACATGGTTATGAAATTCCGTATGGTAAAATTCGCCCGTGTTCCTTCCTACAATGAACTGTTCTCCGGGGATCCGGTATGGGCAACACTTGAGGTAGCAGGTCTTGGACAGGACGGACGTTCTATGGTAACAAAGAACGATTACCGTTTCCTTCATACACTGGAAAACATGGGACCGTCTCCGGAGCCGAACTTAACCGTTCTTTACTCTTCCAGACTGCCGGAAAACTTCAAAAAATACGCAGCTCTCATCTCTGTAACAACAAGCTCTGTACAGTACGAGAACGATGACGTTATGCGTCCTGTATGGGGAGATGACTACAGCATCTGCTGCTGTGTTTCCGCTACACAGACTGGTAAGGAGATTCAGTTCTTCGGAGCTCGTGCAAACCTGGCAAAATGTCTTCTTTACGCGATCAACGGCGGTATTGACGAGAAGACAAAAGTGCAGGTAGGACCGGCATACCGTCCGATCACTTCCGAATACCTTGATTTTGACGAGGTAATGGAGCGTTATGACGAGATGATGGACTGGCTTGCAAAACTGTATGTAGATACATTAAATATGATCCACTACATGCATGACAAGTATAACTACGAGGCAGCAGAGATGGCTCTTATTGATACAGATGTAAGACGTACATTCGCAACTGGTATTGCAGGCTTTTCTCACGTAGTAGACTCTTTAAGTGCGATTAAATATGCGAAAGTAAAAGTAATCCGTGATGAAGACGGAGTTGCGGTAGATTTTGATACACAGGGAGAATTCCCGAGATACGGAAACGACGACGACCGTGCAGACGACCTTGCAATCTGGCTTCTCAAGAAGTTTATGCACAAATTAAGCAAGTGCCACACATACAGAGATTCCGAGCCGACTACTTCCATTCTTACGATTACATCAAACGTAGTTTACGGTAAGGCAACAGGAAGCCTTCCGGACGGAAGAAAGCTTGGAGAGCCGCTTGCACCAGGTGCGAACCCATCTTACGGAGCAGAGAAAAACGGTCTTCTTGCATCCTTAAACTCTGTTGCAAAACTTCCATATGAGCTGGCTCTTGACGGTATTTCCAATACACAGACAATCAGCCCGGGAGCTCTTGGACATGACGATGAGGAACGTACAAATAACCTTGTAAACGTAATGGATGGTTACTTTGATCAGGGCGCACATCATCTGAATGTGAATGTATTCGGAACAGAAAAACTGATCGACGCAATGAATCACCCGGAAAAACCGGAATATGCAAACTTTACAATCCGTGTATCCGGTTATGCAGTAAAATTCATCGACCTGACACGTGAGCAGCAGATGGACGTTATCGCCAGAACCTGCCATGAGTCCATGTAAGGAGAAAACAGTGACAGCAGGATATGTACATTCGCTGGAAAGCTTTGGTTCTGTTGACGGACCGGGAGTGAGATTTGTGATTTTTCTTGCAGGCTGCAGTATGCGCTGCCAGTTCTGCCACAATCCGGATACCTGGAAAATGTCAGCAGGGACAAAGTATACACCGGAAGAGCTGCTGAAAAAAGCGGTGCGTTACCGTGCATACTGGGGAAATGAGGGGGGAATCACCGTAACGGGTGGAGAACCCCTTCTCCAGATTGATTTTTTACTGGAACTCTTCCGCCAGGCAAAAGAACAGGGCATTCATACAACGATCGATACGAGCGGAAGTCCGTTTACAAGGGAAGAGCCGTTTTTCGGAAAGCTTCAGGAGCTTATGAAATACACAGATCTTGTGATGCTGGATATTAAGCACATTAACGGGGAAAAACATAAGGCTCTTACCGGTCAGGCAAATGACAATATTCTGGATTTTGCCAGATACCTGGACGAAATCAAAAAGCCCGTATGGATTCGTCATGTTCTTGTGCCGGAGCGTACAGATAGTGATGAATATTTAAGGGAACTTTCAGAGTTTATCCACTCCCTTCACAATGTAGAAAAAACAGAAATCCTTCCATACCATACGCTTGGAGCGTATAAGTGGAAAGAGCTTGGATTTGCCTATCCTCTGGAAGGCATTGAGCCTCCAACAAAGGAGCGCATCGAAAATGCAGAGAGGATTCTTGGGATTCAGAAATAAAAATTTCGTCAGTCGATGATCGGCTGGCGTTTTTTATGCTAAAGTAACTCGCTGCATAAGAATCTCGCAAGCGAGATTCTTTGTTAAAGAGGAAGTGCTCCCAGGATAAGATATACAACCGTTCCCACAACACCGGAGCCAAGAATGATTTTTACAGCGCTCATTTTTTCCTGATATTTGCGAAGAAGGAAGAGACATACTGCGAAGATGATAAATTCTACAGGCCGAAAATCAGGAAGAGCTATATTTTCCAGGCTTGCATCGAAAAGCGCCAGAGTCAGGATAGAAATACCGGCAGAGCCGATCAGAGCAACAACGGCAGGGCGAAGGGCTGAAAGAACCTTCTGCACGCCTGAAAAGGAGCGGTACTTATAGTAAAAGTGAGCCAGTGTCAGGCAGATGATAAAAGAAGGAATGATGCAGCCAAGTGTACAGAGGACAGCACCTCCCGGTCCGGCCAGCCTTGTTCCCACAAAAGTAGAGGAATTAATGGAAATAGGGCCGGGAGTCATTTCTGCTATGGTGATCAGATCAGAAAACTCGTCCATAGTCATAAGTCCGTGAATATTTACAATCTGATCCTGAATGAGAGGGATGGCTGCGTACCCTCCTCCTACAGAGAAGAGCCCTACTTGCATAAAGGAAAAGAATAATTTAATCAAAAGTGTCATTTGTTCCAGTCTCCTTTCTTTTTCATCACGTCATATACTGCGTCTGCCACTCCGATCGCAAGGCAGGTAAGAATAATGTACATGGCTCCGATTCCCATGAAGCACGTCGCAAGAAAAGAGACTGCCATGAGAAGAATATAAAATACAGAGCGGCTGTTCCATACATTTTTTGCAAGATTCCAGGTAACATCGAGAATGACAGCGGCAACACCGGCTCTCATAACCTGCAGCGCAATGGAAATGTAACGGTTTTCCCGGAATTGTGTATAAAATACACAGATGAGAGAGATGATCACCATCGGGGGAAGAATGGTTCCGAGAACAGCGACAACAGAACCCAGGATACCGCTCATGCGGTAGCCGATGATTACGGATGCGTTTACAGGAAGAGGACCGGGAGAGGACTGGGTAATCGCTGTAATGTCCAGCATTTCGTCTTCTTCCAGCCATTTCAGTTCTTCTACGAATTTCTTTTTCATAAGAGAGACAATGACAAAGCCGCCGCCAAAGGTGCAGGCGCTTAATACGAACATGGACTTAAAAAGTGTCCATAAGGTTTTGGGGGTAAGATCTTTTTTCAAAATGAAATCCTCCTCTTTAAATAAATAAATGTGTGATGTGTTTTTGTCTTCTGCTATCATACATTGAAAATTTTATAATGTAAAATAATCAATTTTGATTTAATGATAAGATATATTTATGATGATAAGCGGCGGTCTTGCCTTTTTCTTTTATCTTTGATAGGATAGAAGCGTTTATTATCAGGAGGAAAGGAAAATGAAAGAAAACTGTTTGAAACAATACGGAAAGTACACAATTCTCAATGTACTTGGCATGATCGGCCTGTCCTGCTATATTCTGGCGGATACGTATTTCGTGGCGCTTGGGCTTGGAAGCAGCGGTCTTGCAGCTTTAAATCTTGCCATTCCCGTATACAGCCTGATCCACGGAACCGGTATGATGCTTGGAATGGGCGGGGCGACAAGATATTCGATGGCAAAAAGCCAGGGGCATACAGAAAAAGGAAATCAGATTTTTTCCAACGTGATTTTTATGGCAGGGGGCTTTGCGGTTCTGTTTATTTTACTTGGGCTTTTTGCCTCATCGGGAATTACGCGGCTTCTTGGAGGAACAGAGGAGACCTTTGAAATGTGCCGTACGTATCTTCGCGTGCTTCTTATCTGTTCTCCCGCGTTTATGATGAATAACATTATTCTGTGTTTTGTGCGAAACGACGGAGAACCGCAAAGATCTATGGCGGCGATGCTGGCAGGAAGCTTTTCCAATATTATTCTGGATTATATTTTTATTTTTCCGTTCCATATGGGAATGCTCGGCGCTGTTGTGGCAACCAGCCTTGCACCGGTTATCAGCCTCTGTGTGCTTGCACGGTTTTTTATAAAGAAGAAAAACGGGTTCCATTTCGTAAAAAACAGTTTTGGAAACGGTTTTCCGGGAAAAATCCTTGGAAGCGGCGTGCCTTCTTTTGTAACAGAACTTTCATCGGGAATTGTAATTATTGTATTTAACCTGATTATGCTAGATTTAAAAGGGAATACAGGTGTGGCTGCCTATGGAGTAGTGGCGAATATTTCTCTTGTGGTGGTATCCGTTTTTAACGGAATTTCTCAGGGAATCCAGCCTCTTATCAGCCGGTATTACGGAGTGGGAAAAAGAAGGGAAATTCAGAAAATTTATCATTATGCCCTTTGTACTGTAGGAGTTCTTTCTATTATAATATATGTTGGCATTTTTATATGGGCAGAGGGAATTGCGGCTGTATTTAACAGCGAGGGAAACAGAGAACTTCAGAAAATTGCAGTTTACGGAATGAAGCTTTATTTTACAGCGTGTGCCTTTGCAGGATTTAATATTGTAAATATGGTGTATTTTACTTCTACGGACGTACCAAAGCCTGCAAATATTATTTCTTTTATGAGAGGATTTCTTCTGATTATCCCAATGGCGTTTCTTCTTTCCGTGTTATTTGAGGCGACGGGGCTCTGGCTGGCATTTCCGGCAACAGAGCTTGTTGTGGCTGTAATCGGAGTGATTCTTTATGGAAGGGGGAAAAGAGTGTGGAAAAGGAGCTTACAAAAGGAAGCGTAGGGAAGGTCCTTTTTAAAAGCATATGTATTTGACTGCATTGTTGCGGGCATTCATTTTTGTTTCAGCGGATATTTCTGTGCCTATGGATTTTCGGGGCTTTCTTTTATGCAGAATGTAACGTCCATTATTCTGATACGTGTTCCGGGGGCATACCTGGCATCTGTTATGTTTTCAGATACGCTTTACCCGATGGGGCTGGCAGCGCCGGCAGGTTCTCTTTTATCCGCAATTATCTGTGTGGTGATATTTTTGAAAAAGAGAAAGGAATTTTCTGCCGGACAGGGAGCATGCCTGAAATAAAATTCAAATATAGATTACAGATAAAGAGAAAAGTATGTTATAATGGGATTCATCAAGGAGATATTTCACAAGGAGGAGCGGAAGCTATGAGAAAAAGTAAATTACTGGGTGCGGTTCTTTTAAGTGCATGTTTAAGTTTGGGAAGCGTTGTTCCTGCAATGGCAGACGGTATGAAGGTGGTAACTCTTGGGGCAGATTTAACAGAAGCACAGAAACAGACTATGATGAAGTACTTTAAAACAAGTGCAGACGAGGTGCAGATTTTAACAATCACAAACCAGGACGAGAGAGATCATTTAAGCTCTTATGTGCCTCTCGAGCAGATTGGAACAAGGACAGTAAGCTGCGCTTATGTAAAGCCTACACAGTCAGGTGGAATCCGTGTGCGCACTGCAAACTTAAACTGGGTAACAGGAAATATGATTGCAACGACACTGTCCACATCAGGAGTAAAAAACTGTGAGGTGGTAGCTGCCTGCCCGTTCGAGGTATCCGGAACAGGGGCGCTCACAGGTATTCAGATGGCATACGAGGCTGCCAGTGGTGAAAAACTGGACGAGACAAAGAAAGAGATTGCAACAGAGGAGATGGTAGTTACAGGAAATCTTGCAGACCAGGTTGGAAAAAATGACGCCACTACTGTAATCAATCAGGCAAAAATGGAAGTTATCCAGAATAATGTCCAGGATGCAAATGAGATTTACAATATTGTATTTAATATAGCTCAGCAGAATAATGTAACAGTAGATTCCGAGCAGATGGACAAAATTGTTTCCCTTCTTGAGCAGATTGCCCAGCAGAATTACAATTATGAGGATATGCAGGAAACACTGGAACGTGTTGAGGAAAATGTATCAGGAGAAGTTTCTGAGGAAACAGAAAGCGAAACAGATGTTGTGGATCAGGACAGTATTCTCAGTGATGTAGATGAAAGCATTCTGGGAGAAGATGTACCTACAAGTTCTACAGAAGAGCCTGTGGAAGAAGAAACAATGACAGAGGAAGATCCGGAGGCTACGGTAGAACCGGAGACAAATGAGGACGGTGTTGTAGAGGAAATTCCGGGAGAAGAAGGAACAGAGGGAGAAACCGTACCGGAAGAAGGAACAGGCGAGGCTGCCCTCAGCGAGCAGGCACAGTCCCAGTATGATGCTGTAAAGGAATTTTGTACAGGAGAATATGAAGGCAACACAGAAGCTCTTCTTGCAGCAATGGGAGAAGGATTCACTCCTTCTGCAGTGCTCGATGCAGAAACAGGCGCGCTTCTTTCTCAGAAAGTAGAAGAAACTTATTATCAGATTCTGACAGAGGGAACAGGTTCTTATATTCCGACAGGAATGGAACAATATATCAGTGTTGAGCTGAATATGATGAATGAAAAACTGAAAGAGATTTTCAATATTGAGCAGCCGGAAAAAACAGAGGAAGAGGCGGCAGCCGATATTCTTGCAGATGTAGCGCAGGAGGACAGAGAGCTTCTCTATCATGATACTCTGAAATTTTTCGAGAATCTTTATGGAGAGACAACCTTTACAGATGAGACGGCAGAAAACGGCGAAGCAACAGAAGAGCCGGCAGAGCAGACTACAGAAGGAACAGAAGAAATTCCGGAGGGAACAGAAGAAACTTATCCGACAGAATAAATGGAAAGACATAAAAAAGGAGAATGGCGGCTGCGTCATTCTCCTTTTTTAGATTACGCCTGCTTCGGCTTCACGTGTATAATCTGCATTCTGATAAATGCCGGGCGTACTGCATTGTAGAGGAAAGCTACAAGAACAACAGATACGACTGCATTTACAAGGGTAGCAGCAGCGCTCATTTTTGCAAGAACATCTGCCATTTCCTGAGGCTGTCCGAGGATCAGTCTTTTGTAGAAGTATCCAACAACAGGATCGGCAATTACATTAAAGCCGAGACCTGCAACAGAAGCAATCACGCTCCATTTAAATACGTATTTTTTGTCCTGGTTTTCGTTGATTTTCGCAATCTTGTGGGCAACAAGACCGGTTATCAGTCCGATACAAAGCTTCAGTATAAAAGTTTTTGGTGCGACAGTAATATAAACCGGATCCATTAAGTCTGCAATTGTCATTCCAATCGCGCCAGCAAGCCCACCATACCAGCCGCCAAGAAGAAGAGCGCCCATTACACAAAAGGCATTTCCAATATGGAGAGAAGTAGCGTCTCCTCCGGGAATCGGGATTTTAATCTGTAAAAAAGTAAAGGATACAAAGCAGAGGGCTGCAAGAAGTGCAGTTTCCGCCAGTTTCATAATAGTAGCATTTTGTTTGTTCATAATCATTCACTGCCTTTCCTTAAATGTTACCGTTATCATACACAGAAACTGTACACTATTCAATATCCAATTTTCGGTATTTTTAAAGGGACAGTTAGAGGAGTGGATTCTAAATTAATAGGTACAGTTCACCCGCGCCATTCGCAAATCGCGCTTACAGCGCTTTTTCGCTGCTGCGCAGCTAATTTGCTCATCAATCTGTCTGTCTGCGTGAACTGTACATATGAACTTTCTGTGTATCACTGGAAAATCCATCTCAACTGTGATAGAATATATCCTAAATTTGACAATAAAGCAGTGAAACATAGAGGAGGAATACAAAATGGGATTTAAAGAAGTAAAAGCAGAAGAGCTGACAATGAATCCTTTCACAAAAATCGGAAAGGAATGGCTTCTTATTACAGCGGGAAACGAAGAAAAATGCAATACAATGACAGCAAGCTGGGGCGCAATGGGAGTTATGTGGGGAAAAAACGCAGTGACTGTGTATATCCGTCCGCAGCGTTATACAAAGGAATTTGTAGACAGAGAAGAGCGCTTTACCATTTCTGTTCTCGGGGAAAAATACAGACAGGAGCTTGGCTACTGTGGACGTGTCAGTGGAAAGGGAATCGACAAAATCAAAGAGGCAGGTCTGACTCCTTATTTCACAGACGGAACAGCAGGAATTGAAGAGGCAGATATGATTATGGTATGCAGAAAAATGTACCATGACGACATCAAACCACAGTGCTTTGATGAGAAGGAAAACGATGGAAAATGGTATCCGGAAAAAGATTACCATGTAATGTACATAGCAGAAGTGGAAAAGGTACTTGTAAGAGAATAGTAAGGAGTAGTGAAATGAAAGAAAAGTTTATCCGGTTTATGCAGGGACGCTATGGCGTGGACGACCTGGCAAAATTTACAATGGGAGCGGCGTTTGTGTGTGTTCTGCTTTCTATTTTTACAGGGAGAAGCAATATGGGAGCGCTTCTTGATACACTGGGTCTTGCTGCCATTATTTACACTTATTTCCGAATTTTTTCCAGAAATATCCAGAAAAGATATGAGGAAAATCAGTGGTTTCTTGCAAGAACAGCGAAGCTTCGCCTGCGTTTTCAGAAAGAAAAAAGCCTGATGGCAGAGCGTAAGACAAATCATATTTATACATGCCCGGGCTGCGGACAGAAAATCAGGATTCCAAAAGGAAAGGGAAAAATAGAGATTGACTGTCCAAAATGCCATACAAAGTTTGTAAAGAGGAGCTGAGATGTTCGGATATGTAATTGTAAATAAGCCGGAGATGAAATTTAAGGATTTTGACGTATATCGTTCTTTTTACTGCGGCTTATGCCGTGAGCTGAAAAGAAAGTACGGCGTTTCCGGACAGATTTCCATAAGTTATGATATGACCTTTGTAGTCATGCTTTTAAGCGGGCTTTATGAGCCGCCCACAAAACAGGGTACAACGAGATGTGCCGTTCATCCTGTTCACAAGCAGCAGGTAAGAAAAAATGAAATGACGGAATATGGAGCTGATATGAACATTCTTCTTACCTATTATAAGTGTATGGACGACTGGAATGATGAGAAGAAGGTATCTCGCCGTATATATGCAGCCCTTCTTCAGAACAGGGAAAATCATCTGGAAGAAGTATACAAAGAGAAAATTCCGGTTATTACAGAACATCTGGAGCGTTTGTCTGCCTGGGAAAAAGAAGGTGAAAAAGACCTTGATAAAATGGCGGGCTGTTTTGGAAAAATTATGGAGGAGATTCTTGCAGTACGACATGATATGTGGGAAAAATCTCTTCGAAAAATCGGGTTTTATCTTGGAAAGTTTATCTACCTTCTTGATGCTTATGATGATGTGGAAAAAGACGCGGAAAATGGAAATTACAATCCGTTTTCTGAAAAGTGTATGCTGAAAGGGTTTGAGGAGGAAGTTCGCAGCATTCTGATCATGATGCTTGCAGAAGTCTGTAAAGAGTTTGAGAAACTTCCTGTTATAAAATACGGAGATATTCTCCGAAATATACTATATTCCGGCGTCTGGTGCAGATTTGAGGAGATTAGTAAAAGAAGAAGGGAAGAACGGGAGAAAAGAGAGAAATGTTAGATCCATATAGTGTGTTAGGTGTACCTCGAAGTGCAACAGATGATGAAGTAAAAAAAGCATACCGCCGTCTCAGCCGGAAATATCACCCGGACGCGAATATCAATAATCCAAACAAGGATCAGGCGGAAGAAAAATTCAAGCAGGTTCAGCAGGCGTATGAGCAGATTATGAAGGAACGCGAGTATGGATATGATTCTGCAGAAAACAGCTACGGTGGTTTTGGCGGATTCGGAGGCTACGGCGGAGGTCAGAGAAGCAGTACCTACCAGGATGAGGAGGAGCTGAGAAGACAGGCTGCGGCAAATTACGTACAAAGCGGACATTATCAGGAAGCTTTGAATGTGTTAAGTTCCCTTTCCCAGAGAAACGGGCAGTGGTACTACCTGTCTGCAATGGCAAATATGGGAATGGGAAATAATGTAAATGCCCTGAACCACATTCGGGAGGCTGTGCGCCTGGAACCTGACAATATGCAGTACAGAATGGTGCTCCAGCGTATGGAGGGAGGCGGAACCTGGTATCAGGAACAGCAGAGTCCGTTTGGAGGAATGCCCAGAGGAACAGGAAATATCTGTATGAACCTCTGCCTTGCCCAGGCTGCCTGTAATTGCTGCTGTCCGGGAACTTTTGTATGCTGTTAAAAAAATATTGACAATCTTAATTGAACGTATTACTATGTTAAAGTGTTAAAAGAAATGGACAGGAGGAATTAAGTATGAGCATTCGTGTTGGAATTTTTGGATATGGAAATCTGGGACGGGGCGTAGAGTGCGCCATCAAACATAACCCGGATATGGAGCTTGCAGGCGTATTTACACGCCGCGATCCTGCTACTGTAAAAATCCTTACAGAAGGCGGAAAAGTTTATTCCGCAGATCAGGCGGTTTCCATGAAAGATGAGATAGATGTAATGATCCTCTGCGGAGGAAGTGCGACAGACCTTCCGGAGCAGACACCGGAGCTTGCACAATGGTTTAATGTGGTGGACAGCTTTGATACACACGCCAGAATCCCGGAGCATTTTGCAAATGTAGATGAAAAAGCACAGGAGAGCGGTCACGTTGGAATTATTTCCGTAGGCTGGGATCCGGGAATGTTTTCCCTGAACCGTATGTATGCAAACGCAATCCTTACAAATGGAAAAGATTACACATTCTGGGGAAAAGGCGTAAGCCAGGGACATTCCGATGCAATCCGCCGCGTGGAAGGCGTAAAAGACGGCAAGCAGTACACTATTCCTGTAGAATCTGCTCTTGAATCCGTGAGAAACGGAGAGAATCCGGAGCTTACTACAAGACAGAAGCACACAAGAGAGTGCTTCGTTGTGCCGGAGGAAGGCGCAGACCTTAAGAAAATCGAAGAAGAAATCAAAAATATGCCGAACTATTTTGCAGATTATGATACAACCGTTCATTTTATCACAGAGGAAGAACTGAAACGGGATCACAGCGGGATTCCGCATGGCGGTTTTGTCATCAGAAGCGGAAAAACAGGCTGGGATAATGAAAATAGTCATGTGATCGAATACAGTCTGAAACTGGATTCCAATCCGGAGTTTACCTCTTCTGTCATCGTGGCATACGCCCGTGCAGCATACCGCATGTACAAAGAAGGACAGAAAGGCTGCAAGACAGTATTCGATGTAGCGCCAGCTTATTTGAGCGCTTTGGACGGAGCAGAGCTTCGTAAGAATCTTCTGTAATCTCAGAGACTTATCTGTGAACAGACCGGATAAATATTAAATATCGGATTTGTGTGTAAAAGGGACAAAACATCTTTGTGTGTTTTGTCCTAATTTCTTTGTGGAAAATTGTGGAGATTTCACAGACTTTCAGTTCCTTGCTCCCAGGTGTTGACGGAAAAATCGGACAGGTTTATACTTCTTTATAAGGCTGTAATAAAATTGTAAAATACTATGGAAATCAGGTAACCGGAAACAGAGTAAAAGGGGACGGAGAACATGAAAAAAGTATTGAAAAAGTTGAGAATCTGGAGTCTGCTTCTTATGCTTGCGGCAGTAACAGTTGGCGTTACAGCAGTGGCAAATCCCACGCAGGTAGAGGCTGCAGCAAAGAAGGGCTGGCAGAAGATCAATGGGAAACAGTATTATATTTTGCAGAACGGCTCAAAGGCAAAAGGACTTACTGTCTTAAATGATAAGGTGTATTATTTTGATAAAAAGACAGGCGTTCAGCAAAAGGGATGGAAGACAATAGACGGCTATCGTTATTATTTTGGAATCGGCAATCTGAAAACATGTAAGCCGCAGGAGCTGAATGCAGCCGTAGGCTGGCGGCAGGACGGAGATGGCAACAGACGCTATTTTAATTCTCAGGGACGCATGGTCACACAGTGGCTTACATTGAAAGATAAGAAATATTATTTTGATAAAAGTACGGGAATCATGAAAAAAGGCTGGCTGTACCTGGGAGACGACAAGTATTACTTTAATGCCAAAACAGGTATTATGGCGTCAGATGTAATGCTGAAGGATACGAAGAAAAATATTGTGAGATATTTTAATCCTTCTGGACGAATGGCAAGGGGCTGGAAAACCTTCCCCGACAGAAAGTGCTACTTTATTTCAAATCTTAAGTCAGACAGAGACGGTGCAATGGCTATCGGTTTCCATGATATAGATGGAAAGACATATTATTTTTACAGTAAGACAGGAGACAAGGTTGAGGGCTGGCTTACCATGAAGAGCACTGGAAAGAAATATTATCTGAACCCGGATAATGGCGGTGTTCTTGTAAAGAATACAGAGATGGAAATAGACGGCGTTGTTTATATTTTTGACAAGGAAGGCGCTGCAGTTATAAAGACAGTCGGTCCGGATATTTCACAGCCTACAGGAAAGAGAACTATTAAGAATTATCTGGCAGGCGCGCTTCAGCCGGTAGGACAGGCTCTTTATGTATGGGGCGGAGGCTGGAACGATGCCACAAGAAAAGGGTTAAGTCCTCTCTGGAAACAGTGGTATGACAGTCAGGACAGCAGTTATAATTATAAAAACTACATGTATCAGAGAGAAAAAGGATTTGACTGTTCCGGATTTGTGGGATGGGCAGCTTATCAGGTAATGCACAGCAAGTCAGGAGAAGGAGAAGGCTACACAGTCGTTTCTGGAGAAGTTGGTCCGAGCTACCGGTCAAGAGGCTGGGGTACTACATTGTCAGTTGCGGATATTAAGAAAAGCAATTATACGTTAAAAGCCGGTGATGTGGGATACAATGCCGGACATACCTGGATCGTGCTCGGACAGTGCTCTGATAAGAGTCTTGTGATCGTACATTCCACACCGAATGCAGGTTGCCAGATTTCCGGTACAACAACACCGGGCGGAAATGGCGACAGTCAGGCAGTTGCTCTTGCCAGAGAGTATATGTCAAGATATAATGGATTTTACAAATACGATTACCATACATGTGCAGGACTTGAAAGCTATTTTGTAAACGGCAATTATTTCAGATGGAACAGCAATACCCTCAGCGATCCGGATGGATATAAGAATATGACGGCAGATCAGGTTCTTGCGGATTTATTCAGTTAAATAAGGATAAAAAAAGGATGGGAGAGAAAAGCTTCCATCCTTTTTTACGGGCTTTTTATCGGCAAAACGCTGAAAATATCAAAACTCTGTTGACGGGAAGTTATTTATCGTATATAATGAGTTACAGGTTTGTAACAAAATTGTAAAAAATAGCACCCGATATAAAAGGGTGCAAAAAGAGAAAAGGAAGGTATCTATGCGGAAAATATGTAAGAAGTTCAAGGTTTTTGGATTGCTCCTTATGCTTGCAGTTGCTGCCGTAGGAGTTACATCTATTTCCCAGCCGATGCAAGTAGAAGCAGCAGCGAAGAAGGGATGGCAGAAAATTGACGGCAAACAATATTACATATTGGATAGTGGAGCAAAAGCAAAAGGATTACAGAAGATAAAAGGAAAAACATATTATTTTGATACAAAAACCGGCAAACAGAAAAAAGGCTGGCAGACAATAAACGGATACCGTTACTACTTCGGAAGCGGTGACTTACAGAAAGCTGCACCGGAAAGCTTATATATGGCGACCGGCTGGAGAAAAGATGGAGACGGAAACAGAAGATACTTCACTTCCTCCGGACGTATGGCGACACAGTGGTGTACTCTGGACGGAAAGAAATATTACTTCAATCCGGACACGGGAATTATGAGAACCGGCTGGCTGTATCTGGGAGAAGACAAGTATTATTTTAATACAAAGACAGGTATTATGTCAGCGGACGTAATGCTGAAAGATACGAAAAAAAATATTACCAGATATTTTAATCCTTCCGGGCGAATGGCGCGGGGATGGAAAACATTCAGCAGCGAAAAGAAATGCTATTTTAATTCTGATCTGAAGTCAGACAGAGATGGCGCTATGGTTCATGGATTTAAAGAAATTGACGGAAAAACCTACTATTTCCTGAGTACAGACGGAAGAAAAGTTACCGGCTGGGTAACAAACAAACAGACAGGCGCAAAATATTACCTGAATCCTGAAAATGGCGGTATCCGTGTAGAGAATACAGAAATGACGATCAGCGGAAAAACCTACGTATTTGATAAAGACGGCGTTGCAACGCTGAAAACGGATGGACCAAATACAGAGAAGCCAAGCGGAACAAGAACCATTAAGAATTACCTGGCGGGAGCACTCCAGCCGGTAGGACAGGCTCTTTACGTATGGGGCGGCGGTTGGAATGATTCCACAAGAAAAGGAGTAAGTCCTATGTGGAAACAGTGGTATGACAGTCAGGACAGCGATTACGATTATCATAACTGGAATGATTTAAGTACAGCAAACCGTGCAAAGGGACTTGACTGTTCCGGATTTGTGGGCTGGGCAGCTTATCAGGTAATGCATAGTACAAGCGGTGAAGGATACGGATATACAGTTGTTTCCGGAGATGTTGGACCGAGTTACCGCTCAAGAGGCTGGGGAAGTATTCTCACACAGGCGAACCTGGCGGCATCAAATTACAAGTTCCAGCCGGGAGATATTGGATATAATGGAAATCATACCTGGATCGTACTTGGACAGTGTGCTGATAAGAGTCTTGTGGTCGTACATTCCACACCAAATGCAGGCTGTCAGATTTCCGGTACACCGACACCAAGTGGCAATTATGATAGTAGAGCAATTGAGCTTGCAGAACAGTATATGGCGAAATATCCAGGCGTAGGTAAGTATAACTATCATATGTCTAGTGGCCATTACATTAGAAATGGTGACTATTTTAGATGGAATACAAATACTCTTAGTGATCCGGAGGGATATAAGAATATGACAGCAGACCAGATTCTTGCAGACTTATTCTCTTAAAAATGAAAAAATAAGTACATTGCTCCTGAGACTTTTCCTTTTGTCTCAGGAGTTTTTGTATGTCATAGATTCGTAATCCTTTCATGGATCCTTGTGTAATCGTTTCGGAAAGGTTTCTAAATGTTACAAAGTTTTAAACTTTTTTGTAAAAAACCCTTGCAAACAGCGTAACAGTATGTTAATATGTAGAAGAATTAAAACAGATATTTCATAAATGTTACATATAAGCATTAAAAAGTTACGAGGGTGAATGATTATGAAGAAAAGACTTATGTGCCTTGCAATGGCGCTTTTAATGTGTGGAACTCAGGTCGTAAGCGTAAGCGCATCAAGAGAAGAAGAATTAAGAGAAGAGCAGGCATGGACAAGCCAGCAGTTAGACGCTACATATGCACGTATGGACGAGCTTTGGGCGGCAAAACAGCAGTTGGAAAGTGAAATCGCCACTCTCGATGCAAACCTTGTAGACGTGATGGTTTCCATTGATGTGCTGAAAAACGATATTTCTGCAAAAGAAGTAGATATTGTCCGTACAAAACAGGATCTGGGAAAAGCACAGAAGGCACGCGATAAACAGTATGAAGCTATGAAGAAACGTATCCAGTACCTTTATGAAAAAGGCGGAGACGATGCCTGGTTCCAGATGATGATGAACGCAGAGAATCTGGCAGACCTTCTCACAAGAGCAGAGTACACACAGAAAATGTATGATCAGGACAGAAAGAGTCTTGAAAAATACGTAAATACTATCGAGGAAGTAAAAAAACTTCAGACAAAATACGAGAGTGAGCAGGCTGAACTGGAAGAGATGAAAGCTTCCTATGAAGAGCAGTCCGTTGTTCTTCAGAATGAGATTGATGCAAGAAGAGCAAGTTCTGCAAACTGCGATGCTGAGATTGCATATGCACAGCAGCAGGCAACAGAATATGCAAACCTGATTGCAGAACAGCAGGCTGAGATTGAGAGACTGGAAGCAGAGAGAATCGCAGCAGAAGAAGCTGCAAGAAGAGCAGCAGAAGAAGAGGCTGCAAGACTGGCGGCAGAGCAGGCAGCCCAGGAAGAGGCAGAAAACGAAGAAGTTCAGTACGACGAAGATGGAAATGTAATCGAAGATACAGAGAGCACTGAGGAAGAATACACAGAAGAGAGTGAAAGCTCTGAAGATGTAGAATATGACGAGTATGGAAATGTGATTGATTCTGACAACACAGTATCTCAGGAAGAGTATGAGAGTCAGGACACTCCGTCTTACTCAGGCTCAGGTTCTTCCGTTGTAGATTATGCAACACAGTTCGTAGGTAATCCGTATGTATGGGGCGGAACAAGCCTCACAAACGGAGCAGACTGCTCCGGATTTACACAGAGCGTATATGCGAACTTTGGCGTAAGTATTCCGAGAACTTCTTATGAGCAGCAGAATGCAGGATATGAAGTACCATACTCTGAGGCACAGCCTGGAGACCTGATCTGCTACGGCGGTCATGTGGCAATTTACATGGGAAATGGACAGATTGTCCACGCTTCCAACTCAAGAGATGGAATCAAGATCAGCAATGATGCGACATACAGAACGATTCTTTCTGTAAGAAGACTTGTGTAAAAAATTAATTTAAGATCCTGGTATTATTATATAAAGTCATATGGAACTTTGAGGAAAAGTCCCATATGACTTTTTTTTAACAAAAAAATAAAAAGATATTGTCCTTTGTACTTTTGTGTGGTATATTATTAAAAGAGGAACTTAACTATAAATCGTAAAAAAATAACTATTTTATATTTGAAATGCTGAGAAAAGAGAAAAAATAGTGGCAGTTCCCCATTTTTTTTACCTGAAATTGTTAAAAAAAAGACAAAGTGAGAGGAGAATGTTATGAGCAGCAAAATTACAATCATCGGAGCAGGAAGTGTAGGAGCAACCATCGCGTATACTTTATCAAGTGAAGACATTGCATCAGAAATCGTTCTGATTGATATTAATAAAGAAAAAGTAGAAGGCGAAGTAATGGACATTGCTCAGGGAACCTGCTTCCGTAATCCTATTTCCATCAAGGCAGGAGAATACGAAGATGCAAAGGATTCCGACATTGTAATTATCACTTCCGGTATTGCGCGGAAACCGGGACAGTCAAGAATTGAGCTGACCCAGACAAATGTAAATATCTTAAAAAGTATTACTCCGGAAATCGTAAAAGCAGCTCCAGATGCGCTTTACATTATGGTAAGCAATCCGGTAGATATTATGACTTATGTATTTACAAAAATCTCAGGTCTTCCGGAAAACCAGATTATCGGTTCCGGTACGATCCTGGATTCTGCAAGACTGCGCTGCGGGCTTTCTGAACACTTTAAGGTGGCACAGAAAAACATTCATGCCTATGTATTTGGAGAGCATGGAGATACTTCCTTCATCCCGTGGACAGGCGCTTATATTTCAGGTGTAAGTGTAGATGAGTTTTATCATACAATGGAGGATCTCGGAAAAGAAGTGGAAGAGCTTGATAAAGAGGGAATGCTGGAATACGTTCAGAAATCCGGTGGTAAGATCATTGCAAATAAAGGCGCTACCTTCTATGCAGTTTCCACAGCAGTATGCAAGCTCTGCGGCATTCTTCTCTCTGCTTCCGATTCCATCACAACTGTATCCACGATGATGCACGGAGAGTATGGAATTGAAGACGTGGCTTTAAGTACGCTGACTCTTGTAGGACCAAATGGTGTGCAGGGTAAAATTCCAATGCGTATGAATCAGGAAGAAATCGGGAAACTGAAGGCGAGCGCAGATGCTCTGAAAGCAGTGATCTCTCAGCTTGACCTTACCGTATAAGGCTTTACAGAAAGGATAACAGAAACTATGAAGTACAGTTATTATCCGGGGTGTACACTCCGTACAAAGGCAAAGGCTCTTGACGATTACGCAAGAGCTTCTGCAAAAGCTCTGGGCTTCGAACTGGAAGAAATTGAAAACTGGCAGTGCTGCGGAGGAGTATATCCTCTTGGAACAGATGAGATTGCCACAAAGCTTTCCTCCGTCCGCGCCCTGAATGATGCAAAGGAAAAAGGACAGGATCTTGTGACACTCTGTTCTGCCTGTCATCATGTGATCAAGCGCGTCAATGACGATATGAAAAATGTAGAAGACATTCAGACGAGAGCAAATAATTATATGCAGCTCTCTGAACCATATAAGGGAGAGACAACGGTTCTTCACTATCTGGAAGTGCTTCGTGACCGTGTGGGATTTGATAAGATAAAAGAAAAAGTGGTGAATCCTTTTACGGGAAGAAAAATCGGAGCGTATTATGGATGCCTTCTTTTAAGACCGGGAAAAATTATGGCTTTTGATGATCCGGAAAATCCTTCTGTCATAGAAGAATTTATCCGTGCGATCGGAGGAGAGCCTGTGATTTATCCATATAGAAATGAATGCTGCGGAGGATATATTTCCTTAAAAGAAAAAGAAATGTCAGGGAATATGTGCAAGAAAATTACAGAAAGCGCAGAAGGCTTTGGTGCAGAAATGCTGATTACAGCCTGTCCGCTTTGCCTTTATAACTTAAATAAAACAGAAAACGGTCTCCCTGTATATTATTTCACAGAGCTTCTTGCAGAAGCGCTTGGGGTGAAGGAGGACAGAGTATGAGTCAGGCAGAAATGATAAAAGAAATCAGCGGTGTAAATCCACTGAAGTGTATGAAATGCGGAAAATGCTCCGCTTCCTGTCCTTCCTTTAATGAGATGGATATTAAACCGCATCAGTTTGTTTCTTATGTGGTAAATGAAGATATAGAGGCACTTGTAAATTCAAAATCTCTGTGGAAATGCCTTTCCTGTTTTGCCTGTGTGGAGAGATGTCCGAGGGATGTGAAACCGGGAAAATTAATTGATGCAGCAAGGCAGATGGTGATCCGTCAGAAGGGACAGGATTATTTATCTCCAAATGAAATCCCGGAGCTTCTTGATCCGGAACTTCCACAGCAGCTTTTAGTCAGTGCATTCAGAAGATACAGGAGGTAAAGCTGATGCAGAGAATCGGCGTATTTGTCTGTCATTGCGGAAGCAATATTGCTGCAACGGTAGACGTTAAAAAAGTAGCAGAGATGGCTCTTCTTGAGCCGGGTGTTGTCCATGCGGAAGATTATCCATATATGTGCTCCGAAGCAGGACAGGCGAAAATTGCAGAGGCGATCAAAGAAAAAAATCTTACAGGAATCGTAGTATGCTCCTGTTCCCCGCGTATGCATGAGGCAACCTTCAGAAAGGCTGCAGAGAGAGCCGGACTGAATCCATATATGGTGGAAATCGCAAATATCCGCGAGCACTGCTCCTGGATTCACAAGGATATGGAAGAGGCAACAAAAAAAGCAGTTATTCTTGCAAGAGCAGCCATTGCAAAAGTAAACTTAAATGCTCCTTTAAAACCGGGCGAGAGTCGTGTAACAAAGAGAGCGCTTGTAATTGGCGGCGGTATTGCCGGAATCCAGACTGCTCTTGATATTGCAGATGCAGGATATGAAGTAGACATTGTGGAGAAAACTCCAAGTATCGGCGGAAGAATGTCACAGCTTGATAAGACATTCCCTACACTTGACTGTTCTGCCTGTATTCTGACACCGAAGATGGTGGAGGCGGCAGCCCACGAAAAAATCAATATCTATACATATAGTGAAGTAGAAAAAGTAACTGGATTTGTAGGTGATTTCACAGTAGACATCCGTAAAAAAGCAAGAAGCGTAAATATGGATAAGTGTACAGGCTGCGGCATCTGTCAGGAAAAATGTCCTTCCAAAAAAATTCCAAGTGAGTTTAACAGAGGACTTGGAAACAGAACCGCCATTTACACACCGTTTGCCCAGGCGATTCCAAATGTGCCGGTCATTGACAGAGAAAACTGTATTAAGTTTAAAACAGGAAAATGTGGTCTCTGTGCAAAAGTCTGTCAGGCAGGAGCAATTGAATATGACCAGCAGGACAAGATCGTGACACAGAAATACGGTGCTATTGTAGTGGCAACCGGTTTTGATATGATTAAGCTGGATAAATATGACGAGTACGCATACAGTCAGAGCAAGGACGTTATTACTTCTCTGGAGCTTGAGCGTATTATGAATGCAGCAGGACCTACAAAAGGACATCTTGAGCGCCTTTCAGACGGAAAAGCGCCGAAGGAAATGGTGTTTATCCAATGTGTGGGAAGCCGCTGTGCAGATGACAGAGGAAAGAGCTACTGCTCTAAAATCTGTTGTATGTATACAGCAAAACACGCCATGCTGATCCGTGACAAATATCCGGATGTAAATGTAACCGTATTTTATATTGATGTTCGTACACCTGGTAAAAACTTTGACGAGTTTTACAGGAGAGCAGTAGAGCAGTACGGCGTAAACTACGTAAAAGGCCAGGTTGGAAAGGTAATTCCACAGCCGGATGGAAAACTTCTTGTACAGGGTGTGGACCTTCTTGATAATAAACAGATTTTAAAAGAGGCAGATATGGTTGTTCTTGCGGCTGCAATTGAGCCGGAACCGGATGTACGCCGGATTGCAACTATGCTGACTGCAAGTATTGATACAAATAATTTCCTTACAGAAGCACACGCAAAGCTTCGCCCGGTAGAATCTCCTACCGCAGGTATTTTCCTTTCCGGTGTATGCCAGGGACCAAAGGATATTCCGGAGACAGTTGCTCAGGCGGGAGCTGCGGCAGTAAAAGCGATTGGACTTCTTGCAAAAGACAAGCTTATGACAAATCCATGTACTGCAAAATCCGATGAGCTTCTCTGCAACGGATGCTCCACATGCGCGAACGTATGTCCTTATGGAGCGATCACTTATGAAGAAAAAGAAGTAAACGACCACGGAATCCGCGAGGTGCGCCGAATTGCCGTTGTAAATGACGCTTTGTGTCAGGGCTGCGGTGCCTGCACTGTTACCTGTCCTTCCGGTGCAATGGACCTTCAGGGATTCTCCAACAGACAGATTTTAGCGGAGGTAGATGCAATATGTCGATAGAAGCAAAAGAAGAATTCAGACCGAAAATCGTGGCATTCTGCTGTAACTGGTGCAGCTATGCAGGTGCAGACCTTGCAGGAAGCAGCCGTCTTACCTATCCGGCAGATGTAAAAATTATCCGTGTTCCATGCTCCTGCCGCGTAAATCCAATGTTCATTTTAAGAGCCTTTGAAAAAGGCGCAGATGGAGTGATCATGTGCGGATGTCATCCGGGAGACTGTCATTACAGCACCGGAAATTATTATGCCAGAAGAAGAATGACGCTTCTCTTTTCCATGCTGGATTATATTGGCGTGGAGCACGGCCGTACGCGCGTGGAGTGGGTATCTGCTGCAGAAGGTGTAAAATTCTCTACAACTATGAATGAGTTTGTGGAAAAGATTTATTCTCTTGGTAAAAATGTGAGACTGGAGGATTTGCGATGCGGGAAATGATTGAACGTGCAAAAGAACTGCTTTCTTCCGGAGAGGTAACACAGGTTCTTGGATGGAAGGCAGGAGATCTCTCCTACAATCCGGAGCCGGCGTTTTTTGATAAGGCGGAAGATCTGGACAATCTTGTATATAATGGATTTTGTGGTGCGAATTTAAGTAAATATATGATTGCAGCCTCCAAAATGGAGGGGAAAACTCTCGTGTTCTTAAAGCCATGTGATACATACAGCTTCAATCAGCTTATAAAAGAACATCGTGTAGACAGGGAGAAAGCGTATATTATCGGAATCGGCTGCAAAGGAAAGCTTGATATAGAGAAAATCAAAAAAATGGGAATTAAGGGAATTGAAAGTATTCAGGGCGCTGAGGCGGAAGATGCCTGTGATACATTGAAAATTCAGACCATTTACGGAGAAAAAACATGCTCCTATAAAGATGCAATGCTGGAGAGATGCCATGTGTGCAAAGGAAAAGAGCATCAGATTTATGATGAGCTCCTTGGCGAATCGAAAGATACAAAGGATGCAGACCGTTTTGCTGAAGTAGAGAGAATCGAGGCAATGAGCCCGGAAGAAAAATTTGCATTTTTCCAGAAGGAATTAAGCAAATGTATCCGATGCAATGCCTGTCGTAATGTATGTCCTGCATGTTCCTGCAGAAAATGCGTGTTTGACAGCAATAAATTTGACAGCAGCCAGAAGGCGAATGCGGATTCTTTTGAGGAAAAAATGTTCCATATTATCCGTGCCTTCCATGTGGCAGGAAGATGTACCGACTGCGGCGAGTGCAGCAGAGTATGTCCGCAGGGGATTCCCCTTCATCTGTTTAACAGAAAGTTTATCAAAGATATTGATATGCTTTACGGAGAGTATCAGGCAGGAGAGGATGCTGAGTCAAAAGGTCCGCTTACAAGTTTTACTTTTGATGATGCAGAGCCGGGCAGTGTGTGAGAAAGGGGATAAGGTATGTATAAGATAGCAAAAGAAAAGCTTTCCGGGCTGTTTGCTCTCATTGCAGAGGCAAGGGAGCTGTATCTTCCGGTAAATACAAACGGACAGACGAATTTTGCGGCGTGGAGTGAAGAGGCAGAGATCGATCTTGACACATTAAAAACAGTAAAATCGCCTAAAGATGCTTTTTTTCCACAGAGTGAGAACCTTTATACCTGTGTCCGTGACGGAAAGAAAATAAAGGTAGAACCGGAAGCGTTAAAAGAGCAGGATTTTGTTGTTTTCGGAATGAAGGCCTGTGACGTAAGAGGCGTGGAAGTTCTTGATAAAGTCTTTCTTGCAGATCCGGTAGACAGTTTTTATGCGGCAAGAAGAGAGCATGGAACAATCGTTGCATTTGCCTGTTCTGAGCCGGAGGAGACATGTTTTTGTAAGGCGTTCGGGATTGATGCGGCAGAGCCGGCAGGAGACGTTTCTGTCTGGCAGACAGGAGATACGCTTTTCTGGCAACCAAATACAGACAAGGGAGAGGCGCTTACAGAGGCAGTGAAGAGCCTTCTGGAGGAAGTAGGCGGAGAAGATGCGGAATGTGTGGAAAAAGAGAAGGCTTCCATAAGAGCTGTTGTGGATAAGCTTCCGTATTCTGATCTTTCTCTTGATGGCTGGAATGGAGACGCTTTAAAAGAAAAATTTGATTCTCCTCTCTGGGAGGAGCTTTATAAACCGTGTCTTGCATGTGGAACCTGTACTTTTGTATGTCCTACATGCCAGTGCTACGACATTAAGGATTATGATACAGGTCATGGGGTACAGAGATACCGCTGCTGGGATTCCTGTATGTATTCGGATTTTACCATGATGGCACACGGAAATAACCGTACAAGCCAGATGCAGAGATTTCGCCAGAGATTTATGCACAAGCTTGTATATTTCCCGGCAAACAACGATGGAATGTATTCCTGCGTAGGCTGTGGACGATGCGTGGAAAAATGTCCGTCCGCGTTAAATATTGTAAAAGTGATCAAGTCCTTTCAGAAACAGGGAGGTAACAGGGAATGAGTGAATGCACCTGTCATAAAAATTATACATTAGACACATTGATTCCAAAGGTTGGAGTTATTACAGATATTCGTGAGGAGACACCGGATGTAAAAACATTCCGGGTCAATGCTCCGGAAGGCGGAAAGCTTTTCGAACATATGCCGGGACAGTGCGCCATGCTCTGTGCACCGGGTATCAGTGAGGGAATGTTTTCGATTACATCTTCTCCCACCAATAAAGAATATCAGGAATTCAGCATAAAAAAATGCGGTGTTCTTACAGATTATCTTCACAGCCTTTCTGTTGGAGATGAAATTACAGTAAGAGGACCATATGGAAATTCTTTTCCTGTGGAGACAGAATTAAAAGGGAAAAATCTTCTGTTTATTGCAGGAGGAATCGGTCTTGCGCCGCTTCGTTCTGTGATTAATTATGTTCTTGATAACCGTGAGAATTATGGTACAGTTGATATTCTTTACGGCTCCCGTTCTGCAGACGATCTGGTTCAGTTAAAGGAAATTCAGGAAGTGTGGATGAAAACAGAAGGAGTAAATGTATACCTTACCATAGACCGGGAACAGGAAGGCTGGGATGGTCACGTTGGATTTGTTCCGACATATTTAAAGGAAATCGGTTTTGATACAGATAAAGTTGCTCTTGTCTGCGGACCGCCGATCATGATTAAGTTTGTTCTTGCGGGATTAAAGGAAATGGGCTTTACCGATGAGCAGGTGTATACAACTCTTGAACTTCGCATGAAATGTGGAGTAGGAAAATGCGGACGATGCAACATCGGATCGAAATACGTATGTAAAGACGGTCCTGTTTTCCGCTTTGATGAAATTGAAGAATTGCCCCAGGAGTACTGATAGAAAGGACAGGTATTTGAAAATGGATAAAATGGTAAACGTATATTTTTTCGGTAAGAAATACAGCGTACCGGCAGACCTTACCATCATGACAGCTATGGAATATGCAGGCTACACATTAAAGAGAGGCTGCCGCCACGGTTTCTGCGGAGCCTGTGCTACAATTTACAGAATCAAGGGAAAAAATGAGCTGAAAACCTGCCTTGCCTGTCAGACACAGGTGGAAGAGGGAATGTATGTTGCAAGTATTCCGTTTTTCCCGACAGATAAAAGAACTTATGATATAGAAGAAATCAAACCGACACAGCAGGTTATGATGGAGCTCTATCCGGAAATTTACAGCTGTATCGGCTGTAATGCCTGTACAAAAGCATGTACTCAGGACTTAAATGTTATGCAGTACATTGCTTATGCACAGAGGGGAGAGCTGGAAAAATGTGCGGAGGAATCCTTTGACTGTGTAGGCTGCGGCTGCTGTTCCGTAAGATGTCCGGCCGGCATTTCTCATCCGATGGTGGGCGTTCTCGCGAGACGTCTCACAGGAAAATATATTGCACCGGAAGCAGAGCACCTCAATAAGAGAGTGGAGGAAATTCACCACGGCGAATATGATGAGCTCATTGAGCAGATTATGCAGAAGCCGATTACAGAGATGCAGGAACTTTACAATACAAGGGAAATTGAGAAATAAGGAGGACAACCTATATGTTTACACCAGAAATGCTTGAATCTGTAAAAAAGGTGGAAGCAACAAGAGATGCGCGTATGGGCATGGAGCCGAGACGAATGACAGCAGAGGAAAAAGATGTCCTTCTGAAAGAATTTCATCCGGATTACAGAGAAGACGGATTTGTAGAAATTAAAATCGGACCAAATAAAGGGCAGAAGGTTCCGGCAGAGCTTGGACATCTTCTTCATTCCAACAGCCGCCTGTTGACAGATAAGGTAGATTTGAGTAAAGTAGATTATGAGACAGACGTGCTGGTAATCGGCGGCGGCGGTGCAGGTGCTTCTGCAGCCATCGAGGCCCATGAAGCCGGTGCGAATGTTATGATTGTGACAAAACTGCGTATTGGAGATGCCAATACTATGATGGCAGAAGGCGGAATTCAGGCTGCTGATAAGGAAAACGATTCTCCTGTACAGCATTATCTTGATGCATTTGGAGGCGGTCATTTTGCTGCAAGACCGGAGCTTTTAAAACGTCTTGTTATGGAAGCACCGGATGCGATCCAGTGGTTAAATAAGCTTGGCGTCATGTTTGATAAAGACGAAGAAGGAAATATGGTGACAACCCATGGCGGCGGAACATCCAGAAAGAGAATGCATGCCTGCAAAGATTATTCCGGAGCGGAAATCATGCGTACTCTTCGTGATGAAGTAATCAACAGAGGAATTCCGGTTGTGGAATTTACTTCTGCCGTAGAGCTGATTAAAGACGAAAAAGGTCAGGTGGCAGGCGCTGTTCTCTTAAATATGGAGACAGAGGATTACATGGTGGCAAAAGCAAAAACAGTCATCATTGCAACCGGAGGAGCAGGACGCCTTCATTATCAGAACTTCCCTACATCCAACCATTACGGGGCAACGGCAGACGGACTGATTCTCGGATATCGTGCAGGTGCGCCTCTTCTTTATCAGGACACCATTCAGTATCATCCGACAGGAGTTGCATATCCGGCACAGATTTACGGAGCTCTTGTAACAGAGAAGGTGCGTTCTCTTGGAGCGATGCTTGTAAATGCAGAAGGTGAGGCATTTATGCATCCGCTGGAGACACGCGATGTTGCAGCTGCATCTATTATCCGTGAATGTACAGATCGTCATAAAGGAGTAACAACACCTCTTGGAAGCGGCGTATGGCTGGATACTCCAATGATTGAAAAAATCGGAGGAGAGGGAACCATCGAAAAGAGAATTCCTGCAATGCTCCGTATGTATATGAACTACGATATTGATATGAGAAAAGTGCCGATTCTTGTATATCCAACGCTTCATTATCAGAACGGAGGACTGGAAATCGGAGGAGACGGATTTACAAAAGCAATTTCCAACCTTCTTGTTGCAGGAGAAGCAGTAGGAGGAATTCATGGAAGAAACCGTCTGATGGGAAATTCTCTTTTGGATATCATTGTGTTCGGAAGAAATGCAGGAAAGGCGGCAGCAGCAAAAGCGAAAGAAGTAGAGCTTGGAACGATGACCCTTTCTCACATTGAAAAATACGCAGAGGAATTAAAAGAAGCAGGTGTGGAATCAGAGGATATTTCTCCGCTTCTTCTTCCAAAATACGCCCGTCACGAGAGATAAGGAGTGTGAAAGCTAATGCGTGAAATAGAAGTGAGCAGACTTACAGAAGTAATTGAAAAGCTCTGTATTGAGGCAAATAATCATTTGCCGGAGGATGTAAAGTGCGCTATTAAAAATTGTCGTGCCTGTGAAGATGGAGAGATTGCACAGGGAATCCTGGACAATATTATTGAAAATTTTGAGATTGCGGACAGGGAAAATGTTCCGATCTGTCAGGACACAGGAATGGCATGTGTATTTCTTGAAATCGGTCAGGATGTGCATTTTGTAGGAGGCGATCTCACTGAGGCAGTGAATGAAGGTGTACGCCGTGGTTATGATAAAGGTTATCTTCGAAAATCTGTTGTAAAAGATCCGGTAAGAAGAGGGAATACAGGAGATAATACACCGGCTATGCTTTATACGGAAATTGTACCGGGAGATCAGGTGAAGGTTACATTGGGACCAAAAGGCTTTGGAAGTGAAAATATGAGTGCGATCCGTATGTTTAAGCCATCTGCAGGACTTCAGGGAATTAAGGATTTTATTCTTGAGACAGTGGAGACAGCAGGTCCGAATCCTTGTCCTCCTATGGTAGTGGGCGTGGGAATCGGCGGAACATTCGATAAAGCGGCGCTCCTTGCGAAAAAGGCACTTATGCGTCCGATTGACTCTGAAAATCCGGATCCGTTTTATGCAGAGCTGGAAAAAGAGATGCTGGAAAAAATCAATGAACTTGGAATCGGACCGCAGGGCTTTGGCGGAAAGACGACGGCAATTGGTTTAAATATTGAGACGCTTCCAACTCATATTGCAGGAATGCCATGTGCGATTAACATTAACTGTCATGTGACTCGCCATAAAACGGAGGTGATTTAAATGGAAAGACGTATTACATTGCCTCTCACAGAGGAGCTTGCAAAATCTCTTCACGCAGGAGACCGGGTACTGTTAACAGGAACCATTTACACATCAAGAGATGCCGGGCATAAGAGAATGTGTGAGGCTCTTGAAAAAGGGGAAAAACTTCCTTTTGATCCGGCAGATGCAACCATATATTATGTAGGACCTACCCCTGCAAAACCGGGACAGGTAATCGGTTCAGCAGGTCCTACAACAAGCGGCCGTATGGACGCGTACGCTCCTACTATGATGTCTGTAGGCGCAAGGGGTATGATCGGAAAAGGTGCGCGCCTTCCTGAGGTTGTGGACGCTATGAAAAAATACAGCGGTGTATATTTCGGGGCAATTGGCGGAGCCGGAGCCCTTCTTGCAAAATGTATTAAAAAAGCAGAGCTGATCGCATATGAAGATCTGGGCGCAGAAGCACTGCGTAAATTATACGTGGAAGATATGCCGCTCGTAGTGATTATTGACAGCGAAGGAAATAATCTTTATGAAGACGGCAGAGCAGAATATTTAAGAAAAAAGGAAATGGAGAGACAGTAAAATGAAAAAAATCCACTCTTCGAACATTCAGATGTCGGAGGCGTTTATTAACAATATGTTTCTTGCTTTTTCCGGCGGATTGCAGGATGCTTATACCTATAATACGAGGGATGAGGTGTTTTCCAATGCTCAGACAGGAAATGTAGTTCTTATGAGCCAGCATATCATGTCCGGAGAGTGGATTGCTGCTCTTCATTATCTGTTTCCGTTGATTGCTTTTATCTTTGGAGTCATGGCGGCAGAGCAGATTCGGGGAAGAAGCAGGGAAGGAAGAATGCTTCACTGGAGGCAGGATGTTCTTTTCCATGAAATTATAATTCTCTTTATTGTGGGCTTCCTTCCTTCGAATTTAAATATTGTGGCAACTTTCCTTGTATCCTTTGCCTGTGCTATGCAGGTTCAGACATTCCGCAAGGTTCACGGATATGCGTATGCCAGCACCATGTGCATTGGAAATATGAGAAGCGGTACAGCAGCGCTCTCTGCTTATTTCCGGGAAAAGAATCCGGAACTTTTAAAGAGTGCCTGCTACTACTTTGGAATTATCTTTTTCTTTGCTGTAGGAGCGGGAATTGGAGGCGTTCTTTCTCTGAAATATGGAATTCCGGTTATCTGGGTATCTTGTGGATGCCTGATTATCAGTTTTTGTTTAATGTTTGTGGAGAAACTGGGGCTGGAGTAGAAAATATTTCGAATTGACATGTGGAGAAAAGTAGGATAAGATAGGAAAAGTATAAATGAATTAAGTTTACTTGTTAAGTGCTCGAAAAGAGGTAAAAGGGAATCAGGTGAAAAGCCTGAACGGTCCGGCCACTGTAAACGGGGAGTGAAAGCAAAGCCATTGCGGAAGAAATTCTGTGAGAAGGCGCTGGAGCAATAATCCGTAAGTCAGGAAACCTGCTTGACAGGAACGATAGGAAGCTTCCGGTAAAGGCAACCTGTTTGAGTAAAATCCGATACTATACGTGTATTTTATTTTGGACATCTGCTTTTGGGCAGATGTCTTTTTTTAGTTTCGGCAGTAAAGGAAGAGCTTTGGAAGGATGCGTCCGCATGAAAAAATGAAAAGGAGAAAACAAATGAAAATCAGAAACAAATTAGTGGGAAGCATGCTGGCAGTAACAATGGGTGTAAGTTTAACTGTATGTGGGTCAGGATTTCCTGTAATGGCAGAGGAAAAGACAGAGGCAGCAGAAAAAACAGAAGAAGCAGAGGGATTCCCGTTTACTTTGAAAACAAAGGACGATGCAGAAGTAACCTTTACTCATGTTCCGGAAAAAGTTCTTGCAGTAAATGCAAATGCAGGCGACCAGTTAATGGCAATGGGACTCGGAGATAAAATTATCGGAAGAGCATATACGAACTCTAAAATTAACCCGAAATGGAATGATGAATATGAGAAAATTGCTAATCTTGGAGATGGAGCACTTTCTTTAGAAACAATTCTTGCTCAGGAACCGGATTTTGTATATGGCCGTTCCAGTGCTTTCAGTGAAAAAAATAATACAACTCATGATACGCTGAGCCAATACGGGATTATGTCTCTTTCTTCTATTGAGGGATATACATTAGGGGCAGATGTGGATGTAGTATATGAAGATTTCTATAATCTGGGACGCATTTTTGATATGGAAGAAAAAGCAGAGCAGATTGTAAATGATATGAAAGAGCAGATAGAAACAGTTGAAAAAGCAGTGGAAGGTACAGACACAGTTAAAGCTTTCGTTTATGATATGGCGCAGGAAGGCGGCGCATATACATGCGGAGATAACTTTACAGCAAAACTGATGGAGCATGCTGGCGGAGAGAATATTTTTAAAGATATGGAAGAAACCTGGGCAAATGTAAGCTGGGAAGAAGTGGTAGAAAGAGCTCCGGAAGTTATTGTAGTCAATAATTATGGCGACATTTCTCTGGAACAGAAAATGAAAGAACTGAAAGAAAATCCAGCGCTTGCAGATGTCCCGGCAATCAAAGAGGATCGTATTATATCTGTAAATCTTTGCGAAGTATTTGCCAGCTCTATGACAGGGGATACTATTGAAAAATTTGCAGAAGCTTTCCATCCGGAATGCTTTGAGTAGTATGCGGCATGAAAAAATTTTGTAAATTCGTAAAAAACCATACAGGGCTCTGCTCGGGAATTTTAATTGTAGTATTATTGTGCTCGGTTGTTCTGGGAGTAGGTCTTGGGCCGGTAAGAATCCCTTTTACAGATGTGTGGAAAATAATCTTTCATAATCTGCTTGGATTTGTGGGAGCGGGAGATGTTGTTTCTCTGGAAGGAATCCGTGAGAGTACAGGTAATATTGTCTGGTTTTTAAGATTACCCAGAGTTATTCTGGGTGGCCTTGTAGGAGCGTCTCTGACTCTTGCGGGAGTGGGAATGCAGGCATTTACAAAGAATCCTCTGGCAGATCCGTATGTTTTGGGGATTTCGTCAGGAGCTTCTCTGGGTGCAGTTCTTGTGATGGTTGCAGGCTTGAATGTGCCTTTTGCAGCAGCAGTGGGAATTCCGCTTGGCGCGTTTTTGGGCGCATTGCTTTCTATGGTTCTGGTTTATATTTTGGCAGCAGGGGGAAATACAGTGACTCCTGTTCGTCTGGTTCTGGTTGGGGTAGCAGTCTCTGCTATGTTTGGAGCGTTTACAAATTATATTGTGTATACTGCGCCGGATGATGCCTCTGTAAGAGAAGCTACATTTTGGATGTTAGGAGGATTTGGAAGTGCAAAGTGGTCAGATGTTCCGATTCTTGCGATTTTTATTTTGCCAGCTTTTTTCATCTTGCTATATTTTTCAAAATCCTTGAATGCCATGTTGATGGGAGAGCATTCAGCTATTACTTTAGGCGTAGATTTAAACCTGGTACGGCGCGTACTGATTGTTGTGACTGCTATTCTTACAGCGTCTTCTGTGGCTGTAAGCGGATGTATCGGATTTGTAGGGCTTGTAATACCACATCTTGTACGTTCAGTTGTGGGAGCAGATCACAGAAAGCTTCTTCCTATTGCCACACTATGTGGCGCTGTATTTATGATATGGGTGGATGTAGGAGCAAGGATGATACATCCTCCAACAGAAATTCCAGTGGGAATCCTTACAGCATTTCTGGGAGCGCCTTTATTCCTCTGGATGGTAAAAGTGCGCCGCTATGAATTTAAGTGACAGGGGGGAGAAAAATGCTTCAGGTGGAAAATCTTTCTTTTAAAATAAAAGAAAAGAAGATTCTGGTACAGGCAGGATTCCAGGTACATGAAGGCGAGTTTGTAGGAATAATTGGTCCCAATGGAAGTGGAAAATCCACTCTCTTAAAAAATGTATACAAAGTTTTGAAACCACAGGAAGGAAAAATTATGTTTATGAACCGGGATTTGCTTACCATGAGCAACCGGGAAATGGCACAGCAGCTTGCTGTTGTAATTCAGGAACAGGAAGCGAGTTTTGACTTTACGGTGGAAGAAGTAGTTATGATGGGGCGTCATGCAAAGAAAAAAATGATGGAATCTGAAAATGAGGCGGACAGAGAAATCGTTCATCAGACTTTACGGGCGACAGGGCTTTATGAAATTCGTGAACAGAGTTTTATTACTTTATCCGGCGGAGAAAAGCAGAGAGCTTTTATCGCCAGAGCGCTTGTGCAGGATACGCCATGTCTTTTATTGGATGAACCTACCAATCATTTAGATATAAAATACCAGCTGGAACTGATGAATCTTGTAAAAGCGCAAAAGAAGACAGTTGTAGCGGTAATTCATGATTTGAATATAGCTTCTATGTACTGCGATAGACTGTATGCTTTAAAAGAGGGGAAAATAGTAGCTTCAGGTACGCCCAAGCAAGTATTAACACCGGAATTTATTAAAGAGGTTTATGAAGTAGAAGCTGAAATTGTTGATGATACAAGAGGGCAGAGTAGAATTTTGTTTTATTCCGGCAAATGAAAAGAAATTATAAGAAAGTTCTTGACAATACTGGATAAAAGTAGTATTATATGGTTAGTATAATTCCATAGTGAACGTATTAAGTGCTGTTTGTTACCATAGCGAACAAAACAGAAAAGGGAATCAGGTGAAAGTCCTGAGCGATCCGGTCACTGTAACAGAGGAGTAAGCCTCAGAGATCCATTGTGCCATAGCATGAGAAGGAGAGGTAAGCGTTGATTCTGAAGTCAGGAAACCTGCTTAATATGGCGAGGTTAAGCTTCCGTGTAAAGTGTAACGACCAGTTTCAGGGATTCCGCACCCTGGGATGTTGTCCGCTTTTATTCGAAGGCGGGCATTTTTTATGGAATGCGCCTGTTCATACGAATTATACATGATTAAATGGCAGGCGATACTGCTTCGGATACAACCGTTCCCTCCGCGCACTTATGAATGAGTTGTTTTTCTACACCGAAGTAGCATCGCTCCCTCTTTTTTTACAGAGATTTTACGAATATCAACAGGAAAGTGCGTGAAGGTATAAAGGAGGCAAAGATGGAGAAACCATATTGGGAAGGAAAAGAGTTTTCCTTTTTCAGCCATAAAAAATGTGAATATTTTCCCTGCCATAAGGGTGCAGATCCGGAGGAATTTAACTGTCTTTTCTGCTATTGCCCTCTTTATGCGTTGGGAAAAGACTGTGGAGGAAATTTTACTTACACAGAAAGTGGATATAAAGATTGTACAAACTGTATTGTACCTCATAAGCGCAAAAATTATGGATATATTACAGGAAAATATAAGGAGCTTGCAGAGCGCATCGCAAGAATGGATAAAAATGAAGGAGATGAGAAGTAATTCTCCTATTATTCAAAAAAGACTTTTTGCTTGATACAGCAAAAGGTCTTTTTTTATGTAAAGAATCACGATTTTCCATGCAAAAACATGTGAAAATTGGGTGTAAATTGTATAGAATTAAAAGCGAAATTTATGTAAAAATACAATTAATAATTTGGGTTAACATAAAAAATATAAAAAAATCAATAAAACATGAGAAAAAAACATATGGATTTTATAAAAAATGCATGATATAGTCTGGATTGTGTAGTAGAAATAACCGAAAAACTTATATCAAAATAAGGAGGGTCATATGAAAAAGAAAACATTATCTACAAGTCTTTCTCTTGTAACAGCAGCAGTAGTACTGTCTGCTCCAACCACTGCAGTTTTTGCAGAAAATGCAGAAAGCGCAGAAAGTGTCAGCTTCACAGGAGATGAATGGGATGGACATCCTGAAATTACAGAAGTGAACAAAGAACGCCCAAGAGCGACATTTTATCCTTACGCATCTATGGAAGAAGCGAAGGAAATGAAAAAAGAAGAAAGCAAGTATTATAAACTTCTGAATGGAACATGGAAATTTAATCTTTCAAAAGTACTGGATGAACCAATCCAGGGATCAGAAGCTCCTGAATTTGATGATAGCGCATGGGATGATATAGAAGTACCAAGCTGCTGGCCGGTTGCTAAAAATGAAGATGGAAGCTTTAAATATGATAAACCAATGTATACCAATACTACATATCCGTGGTATTACAATACTGAAAATCTTCAGCCGGGCCAGGGTATGAAAGAGGGAAATACTATTGGAACATACCGTACAAAATTCCAGCTTGATGAAAATTGGAAAGACAGAGAAGTATTTTTGAATTTTGAAGGTGTTGAATCTGCATTTTATCTTTGGGTGAACGGAAAAGCAGTTGGATACAGCGAGGATACATTTACACGTGCAGAGTTTGATATTACTCCATACCTTCAGGAGGGAGAAAATACAATTGCATTAAAAGTTTATCGTTGGAGTGATGGAAGCTGGTTAGAGGATCAGGATTTCATTCGTCTGGCAGGTATCTTCCGAGATGTATATCTTACAAGCAAAGATGCAGCAGAAATCCGTGACTTTAAAGTAGAGACAGATCTTGATGAAGAATATAAAAATGCAGAATTGAGCATCAAAACATCTCTTCGTAAATTTAAAGATGTAGAAGGTGCAGATTATAAAGTGAAAGCAAAACTGTTTGATGCAGCAGGCAATGAAGTTGCAGTAGACGGACTGGAAGCAGGAGTTTCTTTTGATGGAGAAGAAGCAGAAGTTACATTAAAAGGAAATGTGGAAAATCCGGAAAAATGGTCAGCAGAAAAACCAAATCTCTACAAACTGGCTCTCGGTCTTTACGATGGAGACAAAGAAGTAGAGGCAACAGCAATTAAGATTGGTTTCCGTGAAATCGAACTGGTGAATAAAGATACAACAGAAGCTCAGATTCTTATTAATGGTCAGAAACTCAGTATGAGAGGAGCTAACCGTCATGAAATGGATCCGTCTGTAGGACGCGTTCCGACAGAAGAGATGATGAGAAGAGATCTTGAACTGATGAAACAGAATAACTTAAATGCAGTTCGTACATCTCACTATCCGAATGATCCTCGTTTTTATGAGCTTTGTGATGAATATGGTATTTATGTATTAGATGAAACAAATAATGAGTCTCATGGTCTTGTGGATGATGGAATTAATATTCCGGGCAATGGAGAAGAATGGAAAACCATGCTTCTTGACCGTATTGAGAATGTGGTAGAAAGAGATAAGAACCATGCATCTGTTGTTATCTGGTCTATGGGAAATGAGGCTGGACAGGGTGAGAATTATGCTGCCGGTGCAGAAATGATCCGTGGAAAAGACAGCACAAGACTCGTACATTATGAGGGAGACAATCAGTATACAGATATGCATTCTGAAATGTATGCCCGTCCAATGACAGTAGAATATTTCGGTAAAAATGGAACAAAACCGTTTGTCCTTTGCGAATATGCACATTCTATGGGCAACTCCACCGGAAATATGGAAGACTATTGGGAAATTATAGATAAGTATCCAAACATGGCAGGTGGATTTATTTGGGACTGGGTAGATCAGTCTATTTATACAAAAACAGATCCTGTTGTAAAATATCCTGAGAAATCTCTTGAAGGCATGCGTTACAACGTATGGGGCAACAAAGGGGTAGAAGGAATAAATGGAACCGGAATAAATGGTAAAGTACATTTTTATGAAAATGATAAACTTCGCTTAAACGGACCATTCACATTAGAATTTGCTGTAAATGAAAGACATAATATACAGGGAAGCACACCTATTATGGGATTAAGTGAAGGTGTTTTAGGAATTTATTCTAAAACAAGCGAAGAAGCACCGTGCGGTAAGAAACTTTCTGTATCATTATCAGCAGGTGAAGGAGCAGAAATTGAAGCACAGCTTCCGGAAAATTGGTTTGATTCCTGGCATAAAGTTGCATTATCTTACGATGGCGAGAACTTAAAATTATATATTGACGGAGCGCTTGCAGGAGAAACACCGTGCGTAATTCCGGAAGGAAGCTTTGAAGCCGGCACTATGATGGTAGGTGGAACCAGTCTTTCAGGTTCTAAAATTATGCTTGGTTCACTGGATGAAGTTCATTTAATTTCCAAGGCTTTGACAGAAGAGGAATTAGCAGCAGAGCGCAAAGAAGATGACAGCGCAGTTGTATGGCTTGATTTTGAAAATGGTGAGGAAACACCGCACGATGAAGAAACTTATTTCGCATATGGCGGTGACTGGATGGATGCACCGAACTCTGGAAACTTCTGCCAGAACGGACTTGTATTCCCGGATCGTACTCCGCAGCCGGAACTTCTTGAGGTAAAGAAAGTTTACCAGGGCGGTGAAATGGAATGGAAAGGTGACAATGTAGTTTCTATTAAGAACGAGAACCTGTTTACAAATCTTTCCGAATATAACTTTAAGTGGTATCTGACAGAGGATGGAAATGTGATTCAGGAAGGTACACAGGAAGTTTCCATTGCTCCACAGGAAACTGGTGATGTTACAATTCCTATGGAAGCAGTAGAAGCAAAACCGGGCTCCAAGTATTATCTGAAATGCGAATTCAGTCTGAAAGAGGATACAGAGTGGGCAAAAGCCGGACATCCAATGATTGAAGAAGAATTCAGAATGGATTATGGTCAGGGCGCAGCAGCTGCAGAAGACTTAACTGCACTTCCAGCTGTAACAACAGAAGAGACAGAGGAAGCAGTAACTGTTTCCGGTGAAAACTTTAAGGCAGTAGTAAACAAAGCAACAGGCGAACTTGAATCTTACGTATTCCAGGATAAAGAGCTCCTTGATGGACCTCTTGCTCCAAACTTTGCCCGTGCAATGAATGAAAACGATAAAGCTGCAGGAGAACTGGAAGAATTTTCCATGACATGGGATGCAGCAGGAAAGAACCGCAAAGTAGAATCTGTTGCAACTACAGCAATTGCAGATGGTGCTGTACGTATCGATGTAAAAGGTACTTTAGGAAATGGCGTTCCGTACGCGACAGGATATGTGGTATATGGAAACAGTGATATTTCTGTAGAAAACCAGATTATGCCAAATGATGAGTTTGATGTAATCCCTGAAGTTGGAACAACAATGAAAGTTCCGGCACAGTATCAGAATGTAACTTATTTTGGAAATGGTCCGCAGGAAAGCTATGTTGACCGTAAGACCGGCGCATATCAGGGAATTTATGAGACAACAGTAGATGACATGTTTATCCCGTATGCAACTCCAAACGAAACAGGAACAAGAACAGACGTAACATGGGTTGCTCTTACAGATGATGAAGGCAACGGCCTGATGGCAAGCACAGGAAAAGAAATGGAATTCAGTGCTCTGAATTATACAGATGATGAAATCAGACAGAATAAACATTCTTATGAACTTCAGAAAGACTCCAGTGTAACCTTCAAGATTAATACAGCACAGCAGGGTGTTGGAGGAGATACAACCTGGGGTGCATGGCCGCAGGAGAAATACCTCAACAGAGCAAATCATACTTATGAATATGAGTATCGTCTCCATCCTGTAACAGGATTTACAAAAGAAGCAGCTACAGAAGACAGCAAGAAAGTTTATAATGACGGAACAATTACAGATATCCAGATTAACGGAGAATCCATGAAGGATACTTACCTTGGAACAGACTTTAATCAGTTCTTCAAGGAAAAATATGAATATGATGTGGCTCTGCCAACATCAGAGGTTCCTGAGATTACAGCAACAGCTCTCAATGAAAATGTAGAAGTTTCTATTACAGCGCCGGAAGCTATTCCTGGAGATGCAACAATTACAGCGAAAAATGCACTTGGAAGAGAGCAGACATACGTACTTCATCTCTCAGAAGAAAAAGAAGTATATGCAAGTGATCTTGAATTCACAGCAGCAACAACATTTGGACAGAGTGTACGTGACCGTTCCCTTTACAGAAGCCGCATCCATCTGTTAGATGAAAACGGAGAAGTAAAAGAATTTGCAAAAGGAATCGGTGCATCAAAAGGCCATGAGGTTGAAATTGATATTGAAGGAAAAGGCTTTAAGACATTTGAAGCATATGTAGGTCTGGATCAGGATGATTTGGAAAACGATGAAACTTATGTAAAGAGCTTTGAAGTTTATGTTGATGGAGAACTTAAGGCAAGCACAGGTGAGGTACATCCGACAACAGCTATGGAAAAAATTTCTGTAGATGTAGAAGGTGCTAAGACCGTAACACTTGTAAGTGTTCCGGACGAAGAGCCGACTAATATTTATACATTTGCAAATGCGCCGGCAACATGGGCAGATGCTAAGTTTATTCGCTGATTATTAAAACCCTAAAAACTTTTTCTGAAATTTACAAGCCACGGGAACTCCCGTGGCTTGTTTTATTCGGTGTAATATTTTTTTGCTGTGTTTTTAAAATCCTCAAAGAGAGGGTAATAGACATTGATTATATTCTGGAATTGTTCTGCGGCGAATGTGCCATCATAGTCGTGTGCAAGCTGATTGCGGACACGGAGCATTTGGAGCCATTTGTCATCTGTGACAATATGGTTTTTAAAACTTTGCTGCAGTGTCTCCCGAGGTGAACCGACTGCAAAATCCAGGATTTCCAGCTTTTTAATGAGAATATCTTTCATTACTTTCCAGGAAATATCAAAGGTGAGATTAAAATTTAAGACAGTTCCTTCTAGTACAAAGTCGGCAGATGGGTCGGCATATCTGCTTTTTTCAAGATTTTTTAAACTTCTGCAGAAAGTATGATACCGGTTAATAAATTTGTTTTCCATATTTTTCTATATCCTCCAATAAAAAGGGATTATGAATGCTGTCATAATCAAAAATATCTATTTTTCGAAGCGTATCTATTTCTGTTAAATCTTCTTCCAGCTTTATAATATCAGAGCATCCGTAAACTACAAAATCTATATCGCTTGTCGGCGTGGCAGTGCCGGTGGCGAATGAGCCAAAAAGTTTCAAATGCTTTATGTTATTTCTTTTGCATATAGCAGAAACCTTTTCAATCAATTCTGGTATTGGCATGGTATTCATAAAATATCCTCCGGTAAACAGCGGTTTTCGTACTTTTCATTTTAACATTCGCAAAATGAAATGGCAAGGAGAATACACATTTTTAAATTTGTACAATGTATATAATTAGTAGATATATTTTTAGATTTGTTGTATAATATGTTCAAAATATTATGAGGAGGATTTCTTATGAAGCGTTCAGAAATCAACAAAGCGTTGAAAGAGATGGAAAATATGATTCGTGACTATCGTTTTTCTCTTCCGCCATTCTGTAATTTTACACCGGAGGAATGGAAAGAAAAAGGGCATGATTACGACGAGGTCCGCGACAATATGCTGGGATGGGATATTACAGATTACGGTCTGGGAGATTTTGACAAAGTAGGATTTTCCCTGATCACGATTCGAAACGGAAATCTGAAAATGAAAGACAAGTATACAAAATCTTATGCGGAAAAGCTGCTGTACTTAAAAGAAGGACAGTATTCCCCAATGCACTTCCATTGGAATAAAATGGAAGATATTATAAACAGGGGAGGAGGAAATCTTCTGATCCGTGTTTATAATTCTACAGAGAATGAAGATCTTGATAAGGTAAACGACGTTCATGTACATCTTGACGGAAGAGAAATGGTCGTTCCGGCAGGAACACAGGTAAAATTGATGCCTGGAGAAAGTATCAGCATTTATCCGTATATGTATCACGATTTTGAGATTGAAGAAGGAACAGGACCTGTGCTTATCGGAGAGGTAAGCCAGTGTAATGACGATAACACAGACAACCGCTTTTATGAAAAAATGGGACGTTTTCCGGAAATTGAGGAAGATGAGCCGCCATACCGTTTGCTTTGCAATGAATATCCGGAAGCAAAATAAGAAGGAAAATGGACCTGGTCGCATAGCGGCCAGGTCTTTTTGTTTGCAAGCACAAAGTATAAGAGTGAAGCAAGTGAATTGACTATAAAAAGTTGTGCAAATGCACAAATAAAATGGAAAATATTGTATAATAGGTTGAATTATCAGAAATATTATTGACAAATTAATGTCAGGAAAGTAGAATAAAACGTAAGACTGAGGAGAGAAGCCGGAAAGAAAAGGTTCTACGAAAGAAGGTGGAATATGTATATAACCTCTCTGGACGCAGAAAGCGCACAGAAAATTGCAGATCGTATTATGCAGATTATACCTTATAATATTAATATTATGGATTATGACGGAATTATTATTGCCAGTGGAGATGAGAACAGAATTGGAACCATTCATCAGGGAGCAGTAAAAGCCATTGAGATGAAGAAACCTTATGTGGTGTATAAAGATACGGAAACAGAACGTAAAGGGATTAATCTGCCTATTTTTTATTCGAAAAATATTGTGGGAGTAATTGGAATCAGCGGGGACGTGGAAGCTGTTATGCAGATTGGTCAGATTGTGGTGATTACAGCGCAGCTTATGATAGAAAATCAGATTTTCAGCGAGATGACGTCCATAAGGGAGAGCAGACTGAAGGACTTTCTGTATGAGTGGATCAGCGTTCAAAAACCAAAATATACAGGAGAATTTCTGGATACAGCTAATTATCTTGGAATTGACCTTCATATGCAGAGAACGGCAGTAATTATAAATTGTAAAAGAATACGTTACAGTCTGTTTGAAAATATTAAGCGATTTCTGAGAAAGGGTGAGTACCTTGTAAGACAGAGAATGGAAGATGCACTGATTTTATTTGATTCTGAAACCGATTTAGATGAGCGCCTGGGGAAAATACTGGCACTCAGCAAAGAAATTACAGGGTGTTATGTAGGTGAACCAAGTACAGTTGCCGGTAAAACGACAAGAACGGCAGAGCAGACTTTTGCAATGGCAAAAGCCACGGGAAATACGAAAAGAATTCTTCATTACAGCGAAGTTTCTCTGGAATGTATTCTTGCCAATATTGAAGAAATTAAAGAAGTAAGGCGTATGATGGACATATTAAAAGAAAAGGATGTAGATGGAATTTTGAGAGAAACTGTGCGTGCATATGTGGAATGGAATCAGGATTACGCCGTAGTGTGTGAACAGCTTCATATCCATAGAAATACTCTGAATTACCGTCTGTCGAGAATTGAAGAGCTTTTGGATAGGAATCCAAGATGCGCCAGAGATTTGATGTATATTTATATTGCTATTGTGAAAATGAATATGTAAGAAAGCCTGTATTTAGACCACAACAGGGGTTTGAATACAGGCTTTTGTGCATATGCACAATGAAGCGGGGAAAGCCTGTTTTTTCGTACATTGTGGAATTCATATCCTGAATGTTATCATAATACCATCAAAACAACAGAAAAATAAAAAGAAAGGACGATGAAAGTTATGAAAAAGAAATGGATGGCTGCTTTATTGACAGCAGCAATAATGACTTCCATGATGGCAGGAGTTACAGTAAAAGCAGAAGGAACAGAGGGCGGAACACTTAAAATTATGTGTACCAATGCTTCACAGCCTCAGGAAAAAGAGTATATTACATCAAGCTTTCTGGAAAGCTTTAAAGAAGAAACAGGAATTGATGTGGAGATTGATTTTATTACACAGGCAGACGGAATTAAAAAAATACAGACAGAACAGGAAACTGGAAATATTGTATCCGATCTTTTAATCGTAGATACAGCGAATATGGCGCCTTATGTAAATGGAGAATGGATGGAAGATATTTCTGAAACAGTAGACGGAACAGGCGTTACTTATACAACAATGTTTGATGGCTCTACAAACAAAGAAGATGCAAGATATTTTGTTCCTATGTCTTTTGATGTGTATATCACAATTGCAAATGTAAAAGCGCTTGATTACCTTCCGGAAGGCCTGACACAGGAAGATGTAGAAAAAGGACTTACCTGGGAGCAGTATACAGACTGGGCAATTGCTATTGCAGAAGGGGAAGGAGAAGGAAAAACCATGCTTCCTACAAGTATGGACGGTTCTCAGCTTCTTTATCCTATGGGAGGCATGAGCCTTGCATATGGCGGAAGTTTCCCGGAGTTTACATCCCAGGGATTTAAAGACGCAATGGGAGTGATTGCAAAAATAGCGGAAGCAGATGCTTTTTATGCAAATCAGGATCAGTACAATGCAGTTACAGAGCCGCTTGATAAAGGGGATGTTTGGCTCACCTTTACACACATGGGACCGGCAGGAACGAGCTACAACGCAGCTCCGAATAACTTTGTAATAGGCGCAGCTCCAAAAGGAAGTCAGGGAGCAGGTTCTACAGCAGGTGCATGGTGTGCGGGAATCCAGAAAGGTTCCAAGAACGCAGAAGCAGCACAGAAATTCCTTGAGTATATAGCTGATCCGGAGGTAAATTACGACTACTGCACAAATATGGGCGGCGTGTTAAGTCCGATTGAGGAAGTTGGCGATATTCTGGAGTCTTCAGACGCGATTATGAAAGCAGGAAACGCAATGCTTGCAGATACAATTATTTCCGGTGTTCCTTCAACAGAATATTCTGACTGGAATGCAGTGAAACTTCTTTACGGAGATGTATACAATAAGATTGCAGAGACAAAAGCAGTTCCAGATGATGCTTTCCTGGAGGAAATGCAGGGAAAACTTGACGAATTAAAACTGGCAGAATAAGAGAAAATATATTACATGGAAAGGGGAGGGGAAGAAAAATCCCTTCCCTTTTTCATCAGACGAGGAGGAATATAGTTGAATAAAAGAAAAATACCGTATCTTTTGCTGCTGCCTGCGTTTTTATTTTATGGCGTGTTCTGGCTTTATCCGGTACTGTCAGGAGCAAAAGAAGTATTTACAGATTTAAACGGAGACTTTACTCTGTTGGGGAATTTTAAATTAATGGCACAGTCAGAGCTTTTTTCTGAATCTGTGATGAATACCGCCATATTTGCTGCCGTTTCTGTGATTGCACAGTATCTTCTGGCTCTTGTGTTGGCAGTACTGCTTTCCAGAAAGTTTAAAGGGTCAAAGCTTCTTATGTTTGTGTCCATGATTCCAATGGCTATTACGCCTACCGCAGTTGCTATTTTGTGGAAAACAGGTCTTATGGGAGATGGATGGATCAATACGCTTCTCATGAATCTTCATTTAATCTCAGAACCTCTTCAGTTTATGAATGTTGAGGGCCTTTCAGCAGTTTTTCTTGTAATTTTAATTGATACATGGACCGTAACTCCTTCAGTTATGATTATTCTTGTTGCAGGGCTGCAGGGAGTTCAGAAAGAGCTGAAAGAAGCTGCATTTTTGTTTGGAGCAGATAAATGGCAAATATTTAAGGACATTGTGCTTCCTATTTTAAAACCCTCTATCACCACATCGGTAATTATGCGTTTGATTGCAGCCGTACAGGTATGGGCGATTGCTGTTATGGTACTTGGATATAGTAAAGTTCCGTTCCTTGTAGAGAGAGTTGCATTCTATGTAGATGTAGTTCCGGGGGTAGATACAAGTGCGAAACTGGCATTTACGTATTCGTTCCTTACAACAGTAATCGTACTTCTTGCAACTGTTGTTTATCTTAGGGTTTCGAAAGGTAAGCCAAAAAAGGAGGTTGAGAAAGTATGATGGACAGGTTGAATGCTGTACAAAAAGCAGTTGTAGCAATTATTCTTGCGGGTATGGTTATGCTGGTTGCGATTCCGCTCATGTTTTTTGTTACAGTTTCTTTTTCAAATGCAAATGAGATGACTCAGTTTCCGAAACGGATATTTCCCAGTACAAGCATCACTGTAAAAGTTGTTCCAAATGAAGAAAAAGAATTTGAAATTTTTTATGACAGAGGAGAAGGATACGAATCTATTATTACCACAAAAAGGCCGAAAAAACTGGAAGACCATTTTACAAGACAGTACGGAGTAACGGTACCGGGAGAACAGCTGGTGGAGGATTTTTCCAAGACATATGAAAACGGGCCTATGGAATTTACATATAAAAAGGATATGCTCTATAATTTTAAGACCTTTTTCCGCATCGCACCGGGAGCGGCGGAAGGATTAAAAAACAGTATTCTTGTTTCGCTTTTAACTATTTTGATTTCTATTTCTGTTGGCAGCCTCGCCGGTTACGCTATGGCAAGGTACAATTTTAAGTTTAAAGAACAGATTAATGTGGGACTTTTGATTGTCCGAATGTTCCCTGTTGTGGGAATCAGCATTCCAATGGCGGTTATGTTGATTAAAATGGGACTTTTTGATACGCTTCTGGGACTGGCAATTTTATATTCTGTGCCGAATATTGCGCTTACGGCATGGATTACAAGCAGTATTTTTATCGGAATCAGCAGAGAGCTTGAGGAGGCGTCTATGATTTTTGGGGCAAACAGTTTTCAGACTTTTATGAGAATTACGCTTCCTATGGCATTCCCGGCACTTGCGGCAAGCTCCATGTATGCTTTTTTGACAGCGTGGAATGATACGATTTCCGCATTGATTCTCACAAATGAAAATCAGACGCTGGCTCTTGTTGTATATAAAGCAATCGGTACTACGTCAAGCGGAATCCAATATGCGGCAGCAGGAAGTATTATTCTGATTCTTCCGGCGCTTGTATTTACTTTTATTATCCGTAAATATATCGGACAGATGTGGGGCGGAGTGGAATTATAATACAAAAAGAAAGGATAGAACGGAATGAGCTATTTAGAGATTAAAGATTTACAGAAAAAATATACAAAAGACGGCCCTATGGTTGTGAATCATATGAACATGAATATTGAAAAGGGAGAGTTCATTGTATTTTTAGGTCCGTCCGGATGTGGAAAAACAACAACTATCCGAATGATCGCAGGCCTTGAGGATATAAGCGGAGGGGAAATTCTGATAGACGGGGAGAATATCGTGGATAAAAAACCGAAGGACAGAGGTGTATCCATGATTTTTCAAAGCTATGCTATCTGGCCGCATATGACAGTTTTTGATAATATTGCCTATCCTTTAAAGCTTCAAAAAGTTCCGAAAGCTGAGATAAAGGAGCGCGTATTAAAGGCTGCGGAGGCAACGGATATTGTGCATCTTCTGAAACGCTACCCTGCTCAGATGTCAGGAGGACAGCGCCAGAGAGTAGCTGTTTCCAGAGCCATTGTTGTAAAGCCAAAGCTGTTTCTTATGGATGAACCGCTCTCCAATCTTGATGCAAAGCTTCGTGTTTCCATGAGAACAGAGCTTAAAAATATTCATTTAAAACAAGGATCTACCAGTATTTTTGTAACCCATGATCAGTCAGAGGCTATGAGTCTGGCTGACAGAATTGTAGTTATGTATCAGGGGAAAATCGAGCAGATTGGAACGCCTATGGAGGTGTATCAGGACAGCGCTACAAAATTTGTGGCTGAGTTTATCGGAACACCGCCTACTAACTTTTTTGACGTAGTGATTGAAAAAGAGGGAGAAAAACTTTATGCTGTAAACAAAGAATTCCGGTATGCTGTACCTGAAGAACTGAAAGAGGCTCTCATGAAGTATGAGGGAACAAAAGTAGATATGGGTGTGAGACCGGAATACTGTTCCGTCTCTCCTGAGTGTGTCCATTCAGAGGGATATATGTGCGACGTTACTGTAGAATTTACAGAACCCCAGGGATCACATTCTATTTTGATTACTCATGTAGATGGAAAAGAAGTTAAGATTCATACAACAAAATATATGAATATGACTCCAGGAACGAAGATTTCTCTTGGAGTGGAGAAAAACAGAGTTATGTTCTTTGACTGTGAGACTACAAAGAGAATTAAATAAGGAGGGAATTTATGAGCAGAATAAAGGAAAGATTACAGTTCCTTTACGGAGACAGAAGCGAAGAGATATACAGAGAAATTCAAAAACTGACAGACAAGTGGAAGGGAAGAATAAAAAAATCTTATCCGCGGCCAGATAAAAAAGACGCAATTTTGATTACCTATGGAGATGGAATAAAAAAAGAGGGAATGACACCTTTGCAGGCATTAAAAATATTTCTTGACGGGGAAATGGAGAAGACAATAAGCGGTGTTCATCTTCTCCCTATGTTTCCTTATACCTCGGATGATGGATTTTCTGTACAGGATTTCAGGGAGATCAATCCGGAGCTGGGAACCTGGGAAGATATTGAAGCTCTGGGTGAAAACTATGATCTTATGTTTGATGCAGTTATTAACCATGCGTCAAAATCAAGCGTCTATTTTCAGGAGTTTTTAAAGGGCAATGAAAAGTACAGAAACTTTTTTATCGTGGCAGATCCAGATGAAGATTACAGTAGTGTGACACGTCCGAGAGCCTTGCCTCTTCTTACTGCCTTTGAGACGGAAGATGGAAAAAAATATGTATGGACTACATTCAGTGAGGATCAGATTGATTTTAATTATAAAGAGCCTGCAGTTCTTCTGGAGATTCTTGATATTCTTCTTTTTTATGCTTCTAAAGGAGCCAGATTTTTAAGGTTTGATGCGATTGGATTTGCCTGGAAAGAACAGGGAACAACTTGTATGCACCTTCCGCAGACTCATGAGCTTATCAAATTGATGAGGGAAGTTCTTGAGGAGTGTGTAAAAGGATGTACGATTATTACAGAGACAAACGTTCCTCACAAAGAAAATATCAGCTATTTTGGAGACGGAACAGATGAAGCAGGACTCGTTTATCAGTTTCCTCTTCCGCCGCTTACCCTCTATTCTTATATTGTTGGCAATGCAGAGAAGCTGACAGAATGGGCGGCATCCCTTGAACCTACAAGTCCGCAGACAACATATTTTAATTTTCTTGCGTCTCATGACGGAATCGGAATGCGGCCTGTAGAAGATATTTTAAGCGAAGAGGAACGCAGAAAAATGTTAGACGCTGTTTATGAAAGAGGCGGACAGGTTGGAGTTCGCACAGATTCCGATGGGAAAGAAATTCCTTACGAATTGAATATTAATTATCTGGACGCAGTTGCGGGAGATGAGAAAGTGGAAGATGTAATGGTACAGAAGTTTATGGGTTCACAGTGTATTCTCTTATCTCTTATGGGAGTTCCCGGGATTTATTACCATAGCCTTCTGGGCTCAAGAAATTGTTATCGGGATTACGAGGAATCAGGAATTAAGCGCCGCATTAACAGAGAAAAACTGGATTTAGATAATCTTTTGGAAGAGCTTGGAAGAGATTCTTTAAGGAGAAAGGTGCTTTTAAGATATAAAGAACTTCTGAAAATCAGAAAAACGCAGGATGCATTTTCTCCAAACAGCGCTCAGGAAGTGCTGTGCCTCCATCCTTCGATTTTTGCCCTTGTGCGTGGAGAGAAGAATGAGAGAATTCTTATTCTCGTGAATGTTTCAGACGAGAATGTTTCTATAACGGTTCCGTATTTTGGGACGGATTTATTATCAGGAGAACATGTAGAGAAAGATATTTCTCTGGAATCTTATGAATATAAATGGATTAAATTAGAGGAAGGAGCGGAAGCTTCATGAAAGTCGTGATAGCACCTGATTCCTATAAAGAAAGTATGAGCGCTATGGAGGCGGCAACATGCATACGTGAGGGATTAAAAAAAGTTTTTCCTGACGCAGAGTGTTCGCTTGTACCTATGGCGGACGGAGGAGAGGGAACTGCCAGATGCCTGATGCTCAGTCAGCAGGGAAGCAAAATTTCCTGTACAGTTTCGGGGCCTCTTGGAAAAAAAACAGGTACAGATTTTGTGTGGATTGAAAAAAATCAGACGGCTGTTATTGAGGTTGCAAGAGCATGCGGGATGATGATGATTGCCCCGGAAGAGAAAAATCCGGATATTGCCACATCATACGGTGTGGGAGAACTGATTCTTCACGCATTAAAAAAAGACTGCCGGGAAATTATTCTCACACTTGGGGGAACTGTTTCCAATGACGGAGGCTGCGGAATGCTGATGGCTCTTGGTGGAAAGATTCTGGATAAAGAAGGAAAACCGGTTCCGCTTGGCGCAGGAGGGCTTTCCCGGATAGAAACTGTAGATTTGACAGAGCCGGTACGTCTTTTGCAAGATGTGAAAATAACAGTTCTCTGTGATGTGAAAAACAAACTTCTTGGAAAGGAAGGGGCAACATATATATTCGGACCGCAAAAAGGGGTTACAGAAGATTCTCTTGAAAGAATAGAAGCTGGAATGGAGCATTATGCAGAAAAGATTACAAAAACAGTGGGAAGAGATGTATCTGTTATGAAAGGAGCCGGTGCGGCAGGAGGAATCGGGTTTGCTTTGTTTGCAGTCAGTGATGCGAGATTTTGTTCCGGAGCAGATTATGTGATGGAAGCGTTATCTCTTGAAGAAAAAATAAAAAGCTGCGATTTTGTGATTACAGGAGAAGGTTCTATTGATGCGCAGAGTCTTCAGGGAAAAGTTCCTGTACGAGTTGCCAGAATTGCCCGGAAATATAAGAAACCTGTATATGTGTTTGCAGGGCGCCAGAAAGGTTCTATGGAACTTTTTTATGACGAAGGAATTACAGCTGTGTTCAGTATTATTCGAAGTCTGAAACCAATGGAAAAGGTTCTTGAGGAAGCGCCTGAAAATTTAAGAGGTACTGTGGAAAATTTTGCGAGAGTTTTGGCAGCAGGACAAATAAAGAGTGAGGATTAATTTAGGAAAGGAAGTACGATGGAAAAAGACATGAAATATATAGAAGAACAGGAAAGAGGAATGTATTTTTCCAAAAAGAAATATGAAGAAAAGCCTCTTTACACATATGAGATGGTAAAGGACAAGCTTCCAATTCCCATTACGGAGGGAAGAAAAAGATGGAAGGACAGCTATGATTATTCTGTGAAGATTCTTTTTCAGAACATACATAAGCCAACAGCGGAAAGTGGTTTTGTAAGTAATTTTGTAGATGCTGCTTTTAATGCAGATGTATTTTTATGGGATACGGTCTTTATGACACTTTTCTGTAATCTTTTTCATACGTATGTACCGGGAATCTGTTCCCTCGATAATTTTTACTGCAAGCAGCTTGAAGACGGAGAGATTCCAAGAGAAATGATAAGAGAGACAGGGGAAGATTTCCCTCTGTGGGTTAATGTATACCGCAAGCCTTTATATTCTTATTTTCATAATCATTACGGATTTCGAAGACTGAAGGAGCTTACAAATCTTCCTTATGAGGAAATGTATAAACCTGAGCTTGGAAGAACAGTAGAAAAAAATCCATATCTGACTCTTGATAATCTGAATCATCCGCTTCTTGCATTGGGAGAGCTGGAAAGCTACAGGTTTACAGGAGATGTAGAGCGTCTGAAGCTTGTATATGAGCCTCTTTTTAGGCAGTATGAAGCTATGAAATATCATCTTCGCCATGTGAGCGGGCTTTATGTTACAGACTGGGCAAGTATGGATAATTCTCCAAGAAATAAATATCTTGGAATGGGTGTAGATATTACAAGTGAAATGGCAATGCTTGCAGGACAGCTGATAAAAATAATGGAAATTCTGGAAAAAGCCGGAGATGTGCGTCCGGAATTTGAAGAAAGGAAAGAAAGGCTGAAACAGGACAGGGAAGAAACGGCAGCAGCTATTAATAAATATATGTGGAATGAAAAAGACGGATTTTATTATGACGTAGATGATAATCTTTCCCAGACAGGAATTAAAACTATCGCAGGATTTTTTCCTATGCTGGCAGGAATCGCAGATGAACATCAAAAATCATGTCTTATAAAGTGGCTGAACGATAAAGAAACGTTTAACAGAGTGCATAGAATACCTGTCCTTGCAGCAAATGAAGAGGGATTTTGCCCGGAGGGAGGGTACTGGAGCGGTTCTGTCTGGGCGCCGACAAATGCGCTTGTAGTGCTTGCTCTGGAACAGAATGGATACCATGAGCTGGCAGCGGAAATCGGAAAAAATCATATGGATGTTCTGTCTCAGGTTTATGAAAAAACAGGAACAATATGGGAGAATTATCCGGCTGATTCTGTTACAAGCGGAGATGCGGATAATAAAGATTTTGTAGGATGGTCAGGAATCGGCTCTATTCTTTTCCTTATTGAATATGGCATTGGCCTTCAGGGAAATAAAGACGGTTTAAAATGGGATATTTCCGAAGCTGTAAAAGACGGAAAGCTTGGATGCCGCAATTACTGGTTTGGAGGAAAAAAAGGAGACTTTCTTGCAGAAATTCGTAACCATGTTCTGCATATTACAATTGATACAGAAGATGAATTTCCGGCAGAAATACAATATGAGGGAAAAACATATTCTATGTTTGTATCGGGAAAAACGGAGATGGATTTAAAATGAAAAAAGTGAAAAAGATTGTCATTTACGGGGACAGCCTTTCTACAGGAACTCACGGAGAGGGTGGATATGAAGGATTTCTGAAAAAAACCTTTCAGGCGGAGATTGTAAATTATGCTGTAGGCTCAAGCGGACTGTCTTTTGCTTCTCCCAATAATGCAGCTTCGATTCTTATAGAACCGCAGAATATTCCGGAAGATGCGGATGTTGTTTTTATGTGGCACGGTACAAATGACTGGTATTGGGGATGTCCGATAGGCAATATAGAAGATGAAACGCCCGATACGTTTTATGGGGCGATAAAAACGGCTGTTCGCTGTATCAGAAAAAAAGTGCCAGATGCAGTTCTTATATGGGCATCTCCTCTGTTTCGTCTGGAAAAACCGGATGGAATGGGGGAAGAGGGTGCTGCATACCAGACAAAAAACAAGGTAGGTTTTACGCTGGAAGCTTATTATGATGCTGTGATACGTGCCGGTATATATTATGGATTTCCTGTAATTGATATGAGAAGATTTACAGGTATCCATGAGGAAAATCATGAGCTGTATCTTGAGGATAAAGTGCATCCAAACAGAGCCGGGTATGAAAAAATTGAGAAAGTTCTGGAAAAAGGCATGAAAGAGATTCTCTATTATGCAGGATATGAGGTATGAGAACTGAGATGAAAGAGAAAAAGCTAAATGCAGATTTATATATCAGCGATAAAAGCAGGGTTACACTTGAAGAAGTTAAAAACATTTTTCAGGACGCAGAAAAAAAGAATATAAAAACAGTACATTTTGGAAAAGGGATTTACTGCCTGACTGAGTGGGAATGCTGCGAAACTCTTTCCATTGCCCATGACGATGGATGCGGAGACATTCATGAAAAGGACTGTCATATTTATCTGGAAAATCTGGAGAATCTGACTTTAGAAGGAGAATGTACAGAGACAGGAGAGCCGGCAACCGTTCTTGCAGGGTTTAATTCCAGGATTTCCCAGACACTTCTTCCTTCGGTTTTGTGGGCGGAAAACTGCAAAAATCTTACCATAGAAAATCTTGCGTTTACAAGAAAGCCTGAGTGCGCGTCAGCTGGAGAAATTGTAAAAATAGAAAAAGGATGTATTTTTGTTTCTGTGTTTCCCGGAAATCCCTGTTATGACAAAATGGCGGCTTATTGTATGAATCGTTTTTCCATAAAAGAAAAGGCGCTATTGGGAGAAAGTCTTACATATGGTTTTGGATATGACAGGCGTTTCTCTCTTGTTGGAGAGAGGCTTTTGATGCTTGAGGATGAAGAGCTTTCTTCTAAAGTTCATGTAGGAGAAGGGCTTTCGTGGCATCAGGCGGGGAAAACAGATTTTCAGCTTTTCTTTGGAAAATGTGACGATTTAAAATTAAAAAATATCAGAATTTACAATACAAACAGCTACGCAGTCCTTACAGAAAACTGCTGTAATATTTGGGCAGAACGTCTTGTAATAAAACCGGAAGGAAATCAGTTTTTTACAGGACCGAGAGATGGCTGGAAAATTTACAGGTGCACAGGGGATGTCAGGATAGAGAACTGCGTTACAGAAGGCGTGCGTATGGACGGGCAGAATGTACACAGTAATTTTCTTATCGCAGAAAAAATTATCTCAGACGAAGAAGTGCTGGCAGTATGCAGATATGCGCCTATTTCTATGAGAGAGAGTTTTGAGGTACAATTTTACAATCATACGGAGACGGAAATACGAAAATGTTCTTCTTGGGAGATTTTGGGCTCTTATTTCGAGGAACCGGAAAAAGAAGCAGCAGAAGGCGCGGCAGTAAAAAGAGAAGCGCCCCACCGCATGACAAGATACAGGATTTGTTTTTTTGAAAAAATGCCGTCTTTTGTAAAAGAGGGTACGCTTATGTCCGCTTCTTGTTGGGAGCCGGAGCAGTATAGCTGCAAACATAATGTTTACAGAAATATAGCCGGAGCAGGCCATCTTCTGCGCTGTAAAAATGTGGAGATTTCAGATTGTACATACGAAAATATGATGAATGCAGGCGTTTTGATCGGTGCAGAGTTTGACACTCACTGTGAGGGCGGTCATGGAGAAGATATTGATATTCATAATTGTATATTCCGGAATTGTGGGACAAAAGAGCGATATGGGAAATTTGGAAGAGGCTGCATTTCTATAAAATCTCAGGGATTTTCTGCTCCTGTCAATAAGAGGATTAAAATAAAAAATAATGTATTTGAATCAAGTGACAGAGCCCTGGAAATAAGAGATGTACAAAATGGAGAAATATCAGGAAATCAATACAGAAATATCAGAGAGGATATTTTTGTAGAGAAAGAAACAGTAGAGAATGTTTTGATTGAAGAAACAGAAAGAAAGGAATTATTATGACTCCAAGAGAACAATTCATTAAAGCTTTGAAAAGAGAAAAAATAGAAGGTCACGTTCCTACATTTGAGCTTGTATTTTTTCTGACTATGGAATCCATCGGGCGCGTACATCCTCTTCATCGTTTTTATGGTCAGTGGAATCAGATGAGCCGGGCGGAGAAGAAGCTTCAGCTTAAAGATATGGCACTTGCTTATATAGAGATTGCAGAAAAATATCATCACAATGCAATTTTTGTTCATCCGAATCCAGGTCCGGATGGAGAAATGCCGGATAATCTGGAGGCTGCCAGAGAGATTCTGGAAACAATCCGTGAGATTTCAGGAGACAAGTACTATCTTACAATCCACGGGGATGTTACCCATCCAATTCCGGATGGAGATCACATGGTGGATTTTGCCGCCATGATGTATGAAGAGCCGGAAGTGCTTATCGAACAGACAAAAAGGAAGATGGAACAGGCGGCAGCTCTTTGTGAGGAAATGAATAAACATCCGGGGCTTTTAGATGGATTTACCCTTTGCTCAGATTACTGTTTTAATACGAATCCTTTTTACAGCAGGGAAATGTTTGCAGAGCTTGTGCAGCCTTATTTAAAAGAAATTATTTCCTATTATCGTGCGAATGGCTACTATACCATTAAACATACCGATGGAAATGTTATGCCGATTCTGGATATGATTGTAGACTGTGCTCCTGATGCTATTCATTCTCTTGATCCGCAGGGCGGCGTGGATTTAGCAGAAGTGAAAAAACTTTATGGAGACAAGGTATGTCTTATTGGGAACGTAAACTGCGGAAAAATGCAGACGGGAACAATGGAGGAGCTGGAAGAAGATGTGCGCCGTTCCCTGCGGCAGGGAATGCCGGGATATGGATACATTTTTTCCACTTCTAATTGCGCTTACACAGGTCTGGGGCTTGACAGATATGAGCGTATGAACCAGATTTGGTGGGAAGAGGGAGTGTATAGATAGAAAAAACTCTCGAAAGATGATTTATCTTTCGGGAGTTTTTTTCTATATATCCAGTGTCAGCAGTGCGGCTTCCAATTGTCTTTTTGCATCAAAAAGAATCATTTGAAACGCTTCCGTATTCAAGTTGTTTTGATAAATAGGAAAAGAAACAGAAAGAGCAGCGATAACATTTCCTGTGCGATTGCAGATGGGAACAGCGATGCAGCGGACATATGGCGAAGATTCTTCTGACTCATAGGCTGTTTGTGTTTTTCGTACTTCTTCTATTTGTTTTTCCAGTTCTTCCAAAGAAGTAATGGTGTGCTCTGTCATAGCTTCCAGTTTGTAATTTTTATATAATTCATCTAACTCCGTTTTAGAAAGCCCTGATAAAAGAGCTTTTCCGATAGCTGTGGCATGGGCGGGAATACGTTTACCTGTATGTGACGCAATGCGGAGAGGCTGATTGCTGTCGAATTTATAAAGGTAAATCGTATCGTGACCGTTTAAAATACCAAAATGTGTTGTCTGATTACAGCGCATGGATACATTTTCTACAATATCTTTAGCTACAGAATAAAAAGGATTTGTAGAAAGATAGGCATTTCCTACTTCGAAACACTGTAAACCAATTCGATATTCATTATAATTTTCTTTTTTTTGAAGAAAGTTCATATTACACATGGTCTGTACCAGGTTATGCACAGAGCTTTTGGGTAAATCAGTAATGGTACAGATTTCTTTAAACGAAACACCTTTCGGCTGTTTTGATATGTATTTCATAATTTCTAAAGCACATTGTAAAAGTCGATGATTTTTTTGTTCCATACTGATAATCCCCCTTATATTTATTAAAAAAAGTATAAATGAAGAGTGTTCATATATATAATACACCAAATCTTGGAAAAAACAAGTATAAAACTTAATTATATGTGAAAAATAGATAAAAAATCATAAGAAAAAATAGTAAAAATAACATTATTGACAGAGTAATTCCTCTGTGATATTATTTATACAAACATAATTTAGATATATAAAATATGTTCACATATAAGAACAGAAAGGGGAAAAATGGAAAAGGGAATGTATGGAGTTGTGTTGACTCCTTTTAGCAGTGACGGGCAGTTAAATATGGATGCGCTGTATCAGGAACTTATTTACTGCAGAGATACGTGTGTACAAGGGCTTCTTATGTGTGGTTCGACAGGAGAATTTATTTATATGGATACAGAGCAACAGAAAGAGGTTCTTGCAGCGGGGATGGAAGCGGTAGGAAAACATAAAATTTTAATTGGGGGAGCAAGTGCACCCACAGAAAGAGGAGTGCAGAATCTTTTGGAATATATGGAAAAAATAGGATATAAATATGCTCTTATATGTCCACCGTATTATTTTCCTCAGACACCGGAAAATGTACTGAATTTCTATAGAACTATATCAAAGAAAACTCCGCCGGGAATAAAAATTCTTATGTATAATATTCCGTTTTGTGCGCCGGAGGTTCCTTTAGAATATATGAAAGAGCTTCTAGATATCCCGAATATCATTGGTTTGAAGGACAGCAGCGGAAATATGATGTATTTGTCAAAAGTGATGGGTGTAATAAAAGAAAAAAGGCCGGATTTTCATGTGTTTACAGGACAGGACATTTGTTTGCTTCCAGCGCTTACACTTGGTGCATCGGGATGTATATCGGCTCTTAGCTGGATGTTTGATAAAGAAGAAAAAGAATTGATAGAGGCATATCATTGCAGAAATTTGGAAAAAGCATCACAAATTCAAATGAATATTATACAGCTTGTAAGACATCTGGATGGAATTGCATTTCCGGAAAACTATCGCATTTTATCGGGGATTATAGGTGTGGATGCAGGAAAAGTACAGCGTCATTTTTATAATTTAAATGATGAATTTTGTTCCCAGTGGATTGCGCAGACGATTGGTCTGGTGCAAAAGCTGAGGATGAGATAAAGAAAAGAAAAAATAAAATAGAACAGGAGGATTTGGTAATGAAAAAAAGGTTTTTGAGTGTGTTTCTTTGTGCGACAATGTCGGTGGGAATGTTTGGCGGCATGAGTCATGAAGTAAAAGCGGAAGAAAATGTAGAAATTCAGTTTCTGCATACGGCATGGGTTCCGGAACAGCTTGAAATTCTGGAGCGCGCAATTTCGGATTTTGAGGCGGAAAATCCGGGTATTAAAATTGTAGAGACACGAAGCAGTTGGACGGATGCGCCTTCTCAGATTATGACTTCTATTGTAAGTGGGAATGCACCGGATTTGATTATGTGTAATACTTCGATGCTTGCAGAATACAGAGGAATTGGAGCGCTTGCAGATTTAAGTGAATTTGTACCGGAAGAGCTTGTGAATAGCTTTCTTCCAAGTGCAAAAGCCATGATTACAACAGAAGATGGAAAAATTGACGGACTGCCGCAGGAAGGCTGTAACTGGGCATTGTTTTATAGAAAAGACCTTTTTGAAGAAGCAGGACTTGACCCTGACAAGCCACCAAAAACATACGAAGAATTTCTCGAATGTGCAAAAGCTTTGACGAAAGATACAGATGGAGATGGGACAATAGATCAGTATGGATATGCCTGGCCAGTACAGGCAGAAAATGCTTCTGATTACTGGGTGCATTTCATGCAGATGTGCGGAGCGGATATTTCGTTGTATGAAGATGAAACGTGGAAATCAAAACTTTCTGATGAGGCGGCAATAAAGGGAACACAGATGATGGTTGATCTTGTTCAGACTCATAAAGTGACTCCGGACAGTGTTGTGGATTATGACTGGGAGGCAGTAACAAATGCCTTTGTATCCGGGGAAGTTGCAATGATGCAGAACGGAGCGTGGGTAACGGGATCGGTTGAGGAAAAAGGCCCGGATTTGGAAGGAAAATGGGGAACTGCAATTATGTTCGATGGTCCGGATAATACCGTATACAGAGGTTACCCTAATACGTTTAATATTTTGGAAGCTTCAGAGCATAAAGAAGAGGCGTGGAAGTTTTTAGATTACTTTTATAATACACCAAGTGATGTAGAGGGGCTAACCATAGCAGGAGCTTTTTGTAATGCAGCAGGAGGTATGCTGTACTCCGAAGATTTTGTTCAATATGCAAAGAAAAATTATGACGAAAAACTTCAGCCGTTTTTAGACGAAGTAGATAAATGTATGATACCGCCTCTTGATCCCTCATGGCAATCCCTTACCAGTATGTATGGAAATTCTACTGTGCAGCAGATGTTGATGGGAAGTGTTTCGGTTGAAGAGGGTATGCATACACTTGATGAAAAGTTAAAAGAACTTCATGGAGAATGATAGCTGGAATTGAAACAGGAGTGTCGTGAAAGGCACTCCCGGTTTCAATTTACGAGGAGAGATACCAGATGAAAAAAAGAATAAAAACAACAGTAACACCTTATTTGTTTCTTCTTCCATGCGCCGCATTAATTTTGGTCATTTTAATCTATCCTGTTTTATCGGGGGTTGTCAACAGCTTTTATAATGAAAGTTTGATTCGGCCTGTGAAACCGGAGTTTGTGGCAGTGGAGAATTATAAATCGTTATTAACGGATTCTATGTTTCTGGATGCTTTAAGACGTTCTATTGTATGGACGCTTGCTATTCTTGTATTCGAAATGTTTTTTGGGCTTTTGTTTGCTGTACTTTTAAATAAAAATATTTATTGTAAAAAGCTATTTCGATGTCTAGTCTTGATTCCGTGGATTATTCCTAATGCCATAGCAGGTATTATATGGAAATGGTTTTTGAATGAATCCTTTGGAATGATGAATTATCTTTTAAAAAGCACAGGGATTATTTCACATAACCTTTCGTGGCTGTCCGATGAAAAGCTGGCGGCCGTATCAGTTGTTATGGTCATTATATGGAAGAGTATTCCTTTTGTTGCAATTACATTGCTTGCTGGAATTCAGGCAATACCCGGTGATTTATATGAAGCGGCAAAAGTAGACGGGGCAACAGGAAGCCAGTGTTTTCGTTTTGTTACGATTCCCATGTTAAAAAGTATTATGTTGATTACGGCAATTCTTACATCTATATGGAATTTTAATCAGTTGGAAATTATCCAAGTTGTAACAAAAGGAGGGCCAGGAGAAGCTACGTTATCTCTTCCGGTATATATATACCGTTTGTTTATGCAGACATTCCAGACAAGCTATGCTTCGGCAGCAGCCGTTATTATGATGATTGTGCTGATTGTTCCATGTATTGTGTATGTGAGGAAATTATTGAAGGAGTGAGCAAATGACACGAGCGCAAAAACGACAATATAGTAAAATAGGATGTACTTTAGTTATTTTGGTTTTGACAGTTGTTTTGATTTTGCCATTTTTATGGATGATTTCTACTTCTTTTAAAGAGGCGGATGAAATTTTTTTGGAGATACCAAAATGGGTACCTTCAGAATTTAGCTTTAAAAATTACGGAGAAATATGGAATAGGGGATATTTTAAAACGTATTTTGTAAATTCGCTGATTATTTCTTTTGCTACAATGGGGATTTCCCTGATTGTTGCCATGTTTGCAGGATATGGAATTTCACGTTTTCGTTTTCATGGCAGAACCTTTTTTTCTGTAGTATTGATTGTAGTGCAGATGTTTCCTTCTATGCTTCTTTTAATTCCAATGTATATGATTATGAGCAAACTGGGACTTTTGAATACTCATTTGTCCATGGTTATAGCATATACTACTTTTGCTATGCCGTTTTGTGCATGGATGATAAAAGGATATTTTGATACAATTCCGGTATCTCTTGAAGAAGCAGCGAGAATTGACGGGTGCGGACGTTTGAGAATCTTGTTTAAGATTATTATGCCTTTGGCTGCTCCGGGAATTGTGACAGTTGCTATGTTTGCGTTTATTCTTTCCTGGCAGGAATATATGTATGCGCTTACGTTTGCTAGGACGGAAGAGATGAGAACAATTACCGTAGGAATAGCCCTTATGCAGGGACAACATGGAAGTGTTAATTGGGGACAGATAATGGCTGGCTCGGTATTGGCATGTTTACCAGGATTACTATTATTTACATACTTGGAAAAATATCTAGTACAGGGATTTACTATGGGAGCGATTAAGGAGTAAAAATGAAGAAAAAAATCAGAATAGGATTAATAGGGTGCGGAAGAGTAGCAGAGAATCATATTGTAGCGATTAAACAATGTGCATGGGCAGAAATTACAGCAGTTTCAGGGGGAAGACATGCAAAAGAATTTGGGGAAAAGCTAGGAGTGCCTGTTTTGTCTGAGGATGAAATTTGTAAGTCCTCCTCTGTAGATGCGTTGTGTATTCTTACGCCGCCTGAGTTTCATTACATATATGCTATGAAAGGTATTGAAGCGGGAAAACACATTCTTGTAGAAAAACCGGTGAGTTTTTCGGAGCGGGAGATAGAAGAGATGACGATAGCTTCAAAGAAAAATGGAGTAGTTTGTATGCCGGGACACAGTTATATCTACTTGCCGGAATTGATACGGATGAAACGTGCTCTTGAAGAGAAACGGTTAGGAGTGCCTGCATACATTTATTTATCAGAAATGTATTATATGTCAAAAGAACTGGCAGTAAAGTATACAGGACCGGAAACAGACGTCCTTTGTCATCAATTGTATCTTTGTTTGGCATTTTTGGGTGTGCCAGCGCGGATAACGGCATTTCGTACTCAGATAGAGGGAAAAGAAAATGAGACAGAAGGTGCTCAGGTTTCGGTAATGTTGGAATATGAGCAGGGTACGATTGTGCAGATTTTTGTAACGTGGGCAGCAGAGGATTATTCATCAGAACCGTGGACCTTTAAAATTAAGATACTGGGAAATAAAGGAAGCATGAATTTTTCCAGAAGAGATTTTATAGAAAAGACAGATACGGGATACGAACAAAGTCTTTATCAGGAAATGTTTAATGAAGAAATGAAATGGTTTGTGGAAAGATGTATTTTACAGGGAGAGCAACCAATTTCCACAATGGAGGATGCGGGACAGGTGTGCAGACTTCATAAAGCGATAGTAAAAGCGATTAATGAAAAAATAGTTGTGGAGGGATTGGAATGAAGATAACGGATGTGGAAACAATCTTATTATGCTACAGATATGAACAGGATGAAAAGTGGAAGTGGTCAGGGGGTGCTACACTCCAGAGGAATTGCGTGCTTGTGCGTATTACGGTGGATGATAAATATACTGGACTTGGTGAAATCGGAGAGTCCGCCTATCTTCCGAGAGCAGTAGAAACGATAATAGATACACGCTTTAAAAAGATGCTCCTGGGGGAAGATCCATTTAATATTGAAAAAATATGGAGAAAACTCTATATTCAGTCTGCGCATTATGGAAGACGGGGAGTAATTGCTACAATTATTAGCGGGATTGATATTGCTTTATATGATGTTATGGGGAAAATTCTTCAGAGACCTGTTTATGATTTGATTGGCGGAAAGTATAGAACAAAATTTAAGGCATATGCCAGTGGGGGAATGGCAAAATCTGTAGATTCTCTGGCTGAAGAAGCTCTGGGTTATGTTTCGAAAGGATATTTTGGTTTTAAAGTTCGAATTGGAAATGAAGACCCGGAAGAAGATATAGAATTAATTCGAGAATTGCGAAAAAGAGTAGGGTCAAAACCAGCTCTTCTCGTAGATGCAGGTCAATGTTACACGAATTTTCCATGGACCTATGATACAGCGTATCGGGTATGCAAAAAACTGGAAGACTGTGATCTTTTCTGGATGGAAGAGCCGCTTCATCCAGATGATGTAGAAGGATTTAAACGTTTAACTGCAAATACAAGCATTCCTATTGTTGCAGGAGAAAATGAATTTACGAGATATGGTTTTGCACCTCTGATTACAGGACATGCTGTAGATATGATTCAGCCGGATGTGACGCGTTCAGGAGGAATATCTGAGTGTAAGCGAATTGCAGCAATTGCTTCAGCGCATCATATGAGAATGGCGCCTCATATTTTTGGAAGCGGAGTAGGCTTTATGGCGAATATGCATTTTATGGCATCAGAGCCAGAGGCATTTATTATGGAACACGACCAGACTTTAAATCCTCTTAGAGAGGAGCTTCTGATAAAGCCTATTGTATATAAAGACGGATATGTAGAATTGATACAGGATTTACCGGGATTAGGCGTGGAGCTGAGGGAAGAAACAATAAAGAAATATGAATACAATGACATTGATGCAGTAAATAAAGGAGAATTTGTCCCAATATATTAAAGGAGAAAATTTTGGAAGAAAAAAAGCAAATATGGAAAGTAACTCCTGTTTTAACTGGAGATTTTGGAATGGTTAGAGATGACATTAAATATAGGAATGGAAATCCGGAAATACAGGAATTTGTACCATCGGTATTATTTCTTCTTGAGTCAAATGAACGTCAAATTGTTGTGGATACCGGATTTGGAGATCCTTCATTGTGTTCTGATAAATTTCAGCTATGCGTAAGACGTAATCGCTCTTTTAAAAATATTTTGAAGGAGGCATCTTTAAATCCGGAAAAGATAGAAGCAGTTATTTTTACGCATCTTCACTGGGATCACGTAGGGAATGCGGCATCTTTTTCTAATGCAGTATATTATTGCCAGAAAAAAGAATGGGAAAGAGCACAAGACCATCCAGATGAATACCCAAAGGAGTGGTTTTCTTGGTTAAGTAAAAATAGAAACAGAGTGCGCTTGATACAGGGGGATGATGCAGAAGAGATTTTCCCGGGAATTTTTGTGCAGTATACAGGCGGACATACATGCGGTTCTCAGATGATAATTGTTTGCATGGAAAATGGATATGGCATCATTACAGGAGATGTAGTAATGACAGAAAAAAATATGCGAGAAGAAATTCCCGTAGGTCTATGTGTGAACGAAGAAGAATGTCAGGCAGTATTTGAGACCATAAAAAAATGGAAACCCGTAATGGTATATCCTTCTCATGATTTTGAGATTTTTAACAGGAGGTAGTTTAATGGGAACGCTAAAAGGTATTATTCCGGTCATACCAACTCCTTTTACTGATGATGGCAAATATGTAGACTATGGGAACTTTGAGGACATAGTAGATATGGCAATAAGAGATGGAGCTCATGGGATTTGTCTTTTTGCAGCAGGCGCGGAATTTTATAAACTTACTATGGACGAGAGAAAAGAACTTTTTCAGAGAGCGCTTCAAGCGAATAAAGGGAGAGTACCGATTGTTGCAACTGTGAGCAGTCATGCTACAGTTCTGGCAATAAGAGAGGCAATTTATTATGAAAAAAAAGGAGCGGCTGCATTGAATATTATGCCGCCGGGTTTCGCATCGCCCACATCGGAAATGCTTGTAAAACATCTGAGAACAATTGCAGATAGTGTGAGAATACCAATTATTATCCAGTATGCTCCTGCACTAAATGGAGTAGAAATTCCGTGTTCCACATTTGAAGAAATTGGTGAAAAGAATTCTCGTGAATTATATATTAAATTGGAAGCATCTCCTACGGGACCCGCCATTACAACATTAAGAAGTAAAACACATAATAAATATGGTATAATCGTTGGTAACGGAGGAGAGTGTATGTATGAAGCGCTGTTTCGAGGGGCGTGCGCTGTAATGCCCGGGGCAGCATTAATACGTCCTTATCGAATGATTTATGATGCTTTTGAAAATGGAGAGAAAGAAAAAGCTTTTGACCTTTTCAATAAATACCTTCCACATATACATTTAATGCAGCGAGATATAGAATCGTTCGTAGCTCTCGAAAAAATTATATTAAAAAAAAGAGGTATTATGAGGAATACTGTTTGCAGACAGCCGGGGAAGTATCCGGATAAACAGACGCTAGCACTGCTGGAACAGCACTTAGATTACGTATACAGAGAGTTTTCCGTAATATAAAAAAGAAGGTGTTAAAGTGAAAATAGGGATAATTGGAACAGGATGGAGAGCACAAGGCTACATGAAAGTAATCCGGCTTTTTTCTCATAGAATGGAAGTTTCAGCAGTGCTGGCTCATTCAGAGAAAAGCGCACAGGAGATGGAAATGTATTTTCCGGGGAAAGTAGAAAGGAATCTGGAGGAGTTTTTAAAGAGGGATTATGATTTTGTAATGGTCCTTGTTCCGGGGAAAAATGTACTTTCATATATTGAAAAGCTTATGGAAAAAGGGATTTCCGTTTTATCGGAAACGCCACCTGGATACGGGGTGGAGGAACTGGAAAAATGCTGGAAACTCAAGGAAAAATATCAAGGAAAAATACAAGTAGCAGAGCAGTGTCATCTTCGTCCGTATTATCAGGCTGTTTTAAATATAATAGAAAGCGGCTGTCTGGGAGAGGTGAGCAATATGTTTATGGGAATGCTGCATGATTATCATGCGGTGAGTCTTATGCGGAAGGTTCTTCATGTGGGATTCGAAAATTGTACCATTTATGCAAGACAATATGATTTTCCTGTACAGCACCATTGCGGAAGGGAAGGGCTTCGCAGAAACGGAAAAGAAAATATTGTGCATGACAGAAGAAAACGGGGAGATTTTATTTTCGAAAGCGGAAAAACAGGATTTTATGATTTTTCAGGCGAGCAGTATTTTAATTACTTTCGTACGCGGCATATGAATGTAAGGGGAACATTGGGAGAAATCTATGATTTCGAGCTGTCGTATCTTGGAGAAGACGGACTTCCTACTATGGGCAGAATAGGGAGAGATGAGCCGGGGCAGTTCGAAAATCTGGAAGGCTGTACATTGAGAAGTCTTTATTTTAACGGAAAAACAGTATATGAAAATCCTTACTGGAAAGAAGGTGTGCGCCTCAGTGACGACGAAATAGCTATGGCTGGGATTCTTGACGGAATGAAACGATATGCAGACGGAGGAGAGGAAATTTATTCCTTGAAGGACGCTTTGCAGGATACGTATCTTTATTTGTCTATGGATGAGGCAATTAAGAAAGAACAGCCTGTCTCTACCCGGAAAATGTGCTGGACAAATACCTGAAAATTTGTAAGGGGCTGTGAGCGCCGCAGGCTGCGGCGCTCTTGTGTTTATTACGTGGTATTTATACCGTCATTTTCTTGAACTCTTTTTTTACTAACAGAATAGCAAGTATCCCTGCGGCACAGTCTGCAATAGGGGCTGCGAACATGACTCCTTCCACACCCATGAACAGAGGAAAGATGATAACAAGAGGAATGAGAAAAATAATCTGTCTTGTCATAGAAAGAAAAATTCCTTTTGTTGCTTTTCCGATGGAAGTAAAAAAATTTGCAGTTACAGGCTGCAGTCCGTTAAAGAAGGTGCAGAACAGGAAAATTCGGAAAAACTTAACGGCAAATTGATAATATAGTTTGTCGCCGCTTCCAAAAACAGAGATAATCTGTCTTGGAAAAATCTGGAAACATAGAAAACCTGTAAAAGCTACCGCAGAAGCAATTCCGGCTGCTTTCAGGTAGGCTTTTTTTACGCGCTCAAAATTTTCTGCGCCGTAGTTAAAGCTGATAATAGGCTGTGCTCCCTGAGAAATACCGATAACAACCGAGAGGAACAGCATATTTACTTTTGAGACAATTCCTGCCACTGCAATGGGAATGTCACTTCCATAAATAGATTCCGCGCCGTAATGACGGAGCGTATTGTTAAGAAGAATCTGTACAACTGTAATGGCGAGCTGATTTAAGAAGGAAGCAGAGCCAAGAGAAATAATGGCATGCAAACAGCTTGCTTTTGGGATGAAGTGACGTAAGGTAAGAGAATGTTCCTGATATTTCGGCAGGTAAAAGAGAATCATGCAGGCAGAAAAAATCTGACCGATTACCGTTGCCCAGGCTGCGCCTTCAATACCCCATCCAAAACCAAAAATAAAAAGAGGGTCAAGAACTGTGTTGATGACAGCTCCTGATAAGGTGGCAAACATGGAGTATGCTGGTTTTCCGTCTGCCCGCACAAGATGATTTCCGCCTGTTGCAAGTATGTAAAATGGAAAACCCAGGGAGGTAATTCCTACATAGGAAAGGGAGTATGGAAGAGTCTGTTCCGTTGCTCCGCAGGCAATGACAAGGGGGGTTAAAAAGCAGCGGATCAGAAGGCAGAGAGAAATGCCGAAAATAATAAGGCTTCCAAAAGCTGTGCCTGCAATGTTTCTCGCTTTATCTTTGTTTTTTCGGCCAAGCTCCAGATTATAATTTGCTGCGCCTCCTATTCCCAAAAGGAGACAGACGGCAGTTGAGATGGTCGTAAGGGGAAAAGCCACGTTCGTAGCTGCGTTTCCCAGCATTCCCACACCTTGTCCAATAAAAATCTGGTCTACGATATTATAAAGTGCGCCCACCAGCATACTGATGATGCTGGGAATGGCAAATTTTTTTAAAAGCTGCCCGATAGGGGCAGTTCCCAGAGGGGATTCCTCAGAAGAAATAGAATGTTCTGTCTGATTCATGGCAGGTATCTCCTTATCTTGTCTGTAAAAATACTTTTAGTCTGGGAAGCTGATTGTTGAGAATCAGTTCTTCCGGAAATAATTCGTTATGAATAAATTCTTCTGCGTAAGTAAAATCTCCAACATGCTCTGCCCCGTGGCTGTCGCTTGATAGAAGAACGGGAACTTCATATTTTCGCGCCCAGTAAAGAATTTCTCTGTTATTTTCTCTGGTATTACCCCGGTATCCATAGGGGGCGAGAGAAGCTTCGTTAATTTCAAAAGCAGTTCCGCTTTTTTTTGCGGCAATGGCAAGAGCTTCATAATCGGCAGGGAAGTGCGGATTGTCGCAGTGTCCCAGGATTTTGACACATGGATGTTTCATAACGTTTATATATGCTTTTGTGTTTTCTTCTCTTGTACCGGTTCTGTAATTTTGGGCATGCATACTTGCAATTGCATAATCAAGACGGGAAAGAAGCTCTTCATCCAGGTCTATGGTTCCTTCTGTGTCAAGTATATTTAATTCTACACCGTATAAAATTTCCACATGAAAGCGCTTTTTTGGAGAAAAGGTGAGACTTCTGAAATAGGATGGAGTGCCGGCGCAGAGGGTTGCGGGACCGTGGTCGGTGATTCCGAGAAGTTTCAGTCCTTTTTGTTCGGCGGATTTTGCCATATCTGATATAGTGCAAATCGTTCCGTGACCGCTTGCGATGGAATGAGTGTGCATATCGGAAAGATACATAAGCTCATGTCCTCCTTTGGTGAATTTGGTTATATTCAGTATGACAGAGTGAAAAAATATTGTCAACACGAAAAAACACGTTTCTTGAAAAAACAAACAAAAACCACACAAATAATCCGGAAAAAACCACACAAATGCAGAAGGAGAAGTGTTGGATTTTGTTGACATCAAAAAAAGAAAAGGGTATAATGAAATTATATGACATGAACCGGAATAAAGAGGAAAGCTGCCTGATAAGCGCGGAGAAGAGTTGCTTTTCAATACGCATTGGTCATGAGAAAGGAGCAGCATGGAAAAATTTCAAACATCTGATATTCCAAAAACAGAGAGGATTCAAAGACTTGTAGATCATTTATATGAGCATATGCCTGTGATTGAATCTGCAAGAGCAAAACTTCTTACAGAATCCTACAAAGCAACAGAAAACGAACCCATTATCACAAGGAGGGCGAAAGCATTTGCCCATATTCTTCGTCATATTCCGATTATTATCCGGGATGACGAACTGATTGTGGGAAGTTCTACACTGGCGCCAAGAGGATGCCAGACATATCCGGAGTTTTCTTATCAGTGGCTGGAAGATGAGCTGGATACAGTGGAAACAAGAAGCGCAGATCCTTTTTATATTGCAGAGGAGACAAAAGAGGAGCTTCGCGAAGTGCATAAGTACTGGAAAGGAAAAACAACAAGTGAGCTGGCGCTTTCTTATATGGCTCCGGAAGCAGTACGTGCAATTGAACATAATATTTTTACACCGGGAAATTATTTCTATAATGGTGTAGGACATGTAACTGTAAAATATGAAGAGGTTCTTGCTGTCGGTTATGAGGGAATCATAAAAAAGGCGGAGCAGGAGCTTTCTGAATGCAATGTAGGAGACGGGGATTATGCGGAACGTTCTCATTTCCTGCAGGCAGTGATTTTAAGTTGTCAGGCTGTAATAGAATATGCCCGGAGATACAGTACTCTCGCACAGGAGATGGCAGAGCAGTGCACAGATGCGGCGAGAAAAGAAGAGCTTCTTAGGATTGCCGAAAACTGCAGCCGTGTTCCTGCCAAAGGAGCACAGAATTTCTATGAAGCATGCCAGTCCTTCTGGTTTGTTCAGCAGCTGATTCAGTTGGAATCCAGCGGACATTCTATTTCTCCGGGACGTTTCGATCAATATATGTATCCTTATTATAAAAAGGATATGGAAAATGGAAATATTTCAAGAGAGTTTGCGCAGGAACTTATGGACTGCATCTGGGTAAAACTAAATGATCTGAATAAATGCAGAGATGCAGTATCAGCAGAAGGTTTCGCAGGATACAGTCTTTTCCAGAATCTGATCGCAGGAGGCCAGAATAAGGAAGGAGAAGATGTGACAAATGACCTTTCTTTTATGTGTATTCAGGCTTCTATGCATGTAAGACTTCCTCAGCCGTCTCTCTCAGTAAGAGTATGGAATGGCTCTCCCCATGAGTTTCTTATTAAGGCGGCGGAACTGACGAGAACGGGAATTGGTCTTCCGGCTTATTATAATGATGAAGTGATTATTCCTTCCCTTCAGAACAGAGGATTAAGCCTGGAAGATGCCAGAGAGTATAACATTATCGGTTGTGTGGAACCGCAGAAAGCAGGAAAAACAGAAGGATGGCATGATGCTGCGTTCTTCAATATGTGCAGACCTCTGGAGCTCGTATTCGCAAATGGGGAAGACAAAGGAGAAATGGTGGGAGTTCCTACAGGGGAAGTGACAGAAATGTCTTCTTTTGAGGAATTCTATAATGCTTATAAAAAACAGATGGAATATTGTATCTCTCTTCTTGTAAATGCAGATAATGCCATTGATGTGGCGCATGCAAAAAGATGTCCGCTTCCATTTTTGTCCTGTATGGTGGATGATTGTCTGAAACGCGGAAAGTCTGTTCAGGAAGGTGGAGCTGTTTATAATTTCACAGGTCCCCAGGGATTTGGAATTGCAAATATGGCAGATTCTCTTTTTGCGGTAAGGAAGCTTGTATACGAAGAGAAGAAGGTGACTATGGAAGAGATGAAAGAAGCTCTTGCATGGAACTTTGGAAAAGGACTGGATCAGCAGTCGGTAAGCGATACTGCAGAAGCAGTTTTGAGAAAAATGAAGGATGCCGGACAGAAAATAGATGAAAATACAGTTTCTTCTATTTTAAAAGCGGTGATGAATGCACAGCCCGGCGAAGAAAAAATGAAACGTTATGAAGAAATCCATAACATGATAGAAGAAGTGCCGAAGTTTGGAAATGACATTCCGGAAGTGGACTACTTTGCGAGGGATGTGGCCTATACTTATACAAAACCTCTTCAGAATTATAAAAACCCAAGAGGAGGACAGTTCCAGGCGGGACTTTATCCTGTTTCTGCCAATGTACCTCTGGGTGGACAGACCGGTGCAACTCCGGATGGAAGATATGCCCACACACCGGTGGCAGATGGAGTTTCTCCGTCCGCTGGAAAAGATGTAAACGGCCCTACAGCAGCGGCTACATCTGTTTCCAGACTGGATCATTTTATTGTATCGAACGGAACTTTATTTAACCAGAAGTTTCATCCGTCTGCTCTGTCAGGCAGAGAGGGGCTTGAAAAGTTTGTGGCGCTTATCCGTTCTTATTTTGACCAGAAGGGAATGCATATGCAGTTTAATGTAGTGGACAGAGATACACTTCTTGATGCACAGAAGTATCCGGAAAAATACAAACACCTTGTAGTCCGTGTGGCTGGATACAGCGCGTTGTTTACCACTCTTTCCCGTTCCCTTCAGGATGATATTATCCGTAGGACGGAGCAGGGATTTTAGGAGATAATATGGATTATTTGGAAAAAAGAGGAAGAATATTTGACATTCAGAGATATTCCATTCATGACGGGCCGGGGATCCGGACTATTGTGTTTTTAAAAGGCTGTGTGCTCAGATGCCGGTGGTGTTGCAATCCGGAATCACAGGAATATGAAATTGAAACGATGAAGGTTCAAGGGAAAGACAAGATTATCGGCAGAGATGTGACAGTCAGGGAGGCTCTGACGGAAGTGGAAAAAGACAGAGCGTACTATTATCGCTCAGGCGGAGGAATGACACTTTCCGGCGGAGAGTGTTTCTGTCAGCCGGAATTTACAGCTGCACTTTTGCGAGGAGCGAAGGAGAGGGGGATTTCTACAGCGGTAGAGAGCATGGGATGCGCCCCCTGGAAAGATATAGAAAACGCACTGCCCTGGCTGGATACTTATCTGATGGATATAAAACACATGAATCCCGGGAAACATAAGGAGTTTACCGGACGTTCTAATGAACAGATGCTGGAAAATGCAAGGCGGATTGCTTTGTCAGGCAAGACGAAACTTGTGATTCGTGTTCCGGTCATTCCTACATTTAATGATACCGTAGAAGAAATACAGGAAATTGCGCAGTTTGCAGCGACGCTTCCGGGAGTCAATAAAATTCATCTGCTTCCTTATCACAGGCTTGGTCAGGATAAGTATGAAGGACTTGGAAGAGACTATTATATGGAAGGAATTCTTCCACCGGAAGCGGAGCATATGAATACTCTGAAAAAAGCAGTGGAGAGAGTTTCTTCTCTTGACTGTCAGATAGGAGGGTGATAAGCAAATGGGATATACGGATAGTATGCTCAGACCAAAGGACTTGGACATGCACTGGCGCTTTATACATATGAGTCAGATGTGGTGGGACTGATTGTCTCGGCAATTGAGCCATATTGTCTTTTTCCGCCGTGTATAACCTGCATGGCAAACAGAGAGGTGGTTGGTATTGTTACAAAAATTAATCATCCGGATGCGAAGGTGAAGAGGGCGGAATCATGGCTGAGGCTTGCAGGATGCAAAAAGATTTTTTTGTGGATTTCAAAACCTGGGAAGGGGTGGCGGAAATCCTGGAATATCTCCGGGAGGACGGCGATGTGATGCCCTGGGAACAAGGAAACAAGAAACCACAATAAAAAACAATAAAAACAACATAATATGCACAGAGAAAACAACAGAAAACAACAAGTATTTCTTGACTTTCCCTGTGGTATGATGTAGAATTACATCAGAAACAATTAAACCAAATGCGCTCAAGGAGGAAGAAAGCATGGTAAACGAATATGAAATCAAAAAACAGATCTGTGAAGTTGGAAGAAGAATCTACAACCGCAACATGGTGGCTGCAAATGACGGAAATATCTCCGTAAAACTGAATGACAACGAATTCCTTTGCACACCTACAGGAGTTTCCAAAGGATTTATGACTCCGGACTTTATCTGTAAAGTAGATGCACAGGGTAATGTGATCCAGGCTAACCCGGGATTCCGTCCTTCATCTGAAATCAAAATGCATATGAGAGTATACGAGAAAAGACCGGATGTGGGTTCTGTTGTTCATGCACATCCTACATTTGCAACAAGCTTTGCAATCGCAGGCATTCCGCTTTCTGCACCGATCATGCCAGAGGCAGTTATCGCTCTTGGATGTGTTCCGATCGCAGAATACGGCACACCTTCTACAGTGGAAATTCCGGACAATCTGGAAAAATACCTTCCATACTTTGATGCAGTTCTTCTTGAGAACCACGGTGCTCTTACATGGTCTACAGACCTTATGGCTGCATACATGAAAATGGAATCTCTTGAATTCTACGCAGAGCTTCTTTACAAATCCAAAATGCTTGGCGGACCGAAGGAATTCGACAAAGAGCAGATTGAAAAACTGTATGAAATCAGAAGAAAAATGGGTCTTCCGGGCAAACATCCGGCAAATCTTTGCGTAAACAAAGACGGACTTAACTGCCATAACTGCGGAAGCCACTGTACATATACAGAAAACAGCACAGCTTCCTGCGATACAGCAGATGCAGATTTAGTAGCAAACATTACAAAACAGGTGATGGCACAGCTGGGATTAAAATAATTCCGCTGCATATATATAAAATTTGAAGGAGGACAATTTCATGCCAATCAATGAAAGCATGGTACAGGAAATTGTACAGGAAGTCATGGCAAAAATGCAGATTGCCGATGCTCCCTCCGGAAAACATGGCGTTTTCAAAGATATGAATGAGGCCATTGAGGCAGCAAAGAAATCTGAACTTATCGTTAAGAAAATGTCCATGGACCAGAGAGAAAAAATTATTACATGCATTCGAAAGAAAATCAAAGAGAATGCAGAAATTCTTGCGCGTATGGGTGTTGATGAGACGGGTATGGGAAATGTAGGGGATAAAATCCTCAAACATCATCTTGTAGCAGACAAGACACCTGGAACAGAAGATATTACAACAACAGCATGGTCAGGCGACAGAGGTCTTACCCTTATTGAGATGGGACCTTTCGGCGTAATCGGAGCAATTACTCCTTGTACAAACCCGAGTGAGACTGTACTGTGTAATACAATGGGCATGCTGGCCGGCGGAAATACAGTTGTATTTAACCCACATCCGGCTGCAATCAAAACATCTATTTATGCAATCAATCTGTTAAACGAAGCTTCTCTTGAAGCAGGCGGACCGGATAACATTGCAGTTACTGTAGAAAATCCTACACTGGAAACAAGCAATATCATGATGAAGCATAAAGACATTCCGCTTATCGCTGCAACTGGCGGCCCTGGTGTTGTAACAGCTGTTCTTTCCTCAGGCAAGAGAGGAATCGGAGCAGGTGCAGGAAATCCTCCGGCACTTGTAGATGAGACAGCAGACATTCGGAAAGCTGCACAGGATATTGTAAATGGATGTACATTTGACAATAACCTTCCATGTATTGCAGAAAAAGAAATCGTGGCAGTTTCCTCTATCGTGGATGAGCTGATGCACTATCTCGTAACAGAGAATGACTGTTATCTGGCATCCAAGGAAGAACAGGACAAGCTGACAGAGGTTGTTCTGGCTGGTGGAAAGCTGAACCGTAAATGTGTAGGCCGTGATGCAAGAACACTTCTTTCCATGATCGGCGTAAACGTTCCGGCGAACATTCGCTGTATCGTATTTGAAGGACCGAAGGAGCATCCGCTTATTACAACAGAGCTTATGATGCCGATTCTCGGTGTAGTAAGAGCGAAAGATTTTGACGATGCAGTAGAGCAGGCTGTATGGCTTGAGCATGGCAACCGCCATTCTGCACATATTCATTCTAAAAATATTGACAACATTACAAAATATGCAAAAGCGATTGATACAGCAATCCTTGTGAAAAATGCACCTTCTTATGCAGCACTTGGATTTGGCGGGGAAGGATATTGTACTTTCACAATCGCAAGCCGTACAGGCGAAGGTCTTACAAGCGCAAGCACTTTCACAAAGAGAAGACGCTGCGTAATGTCTGACAGCCTTTGCATTCGATAATTAGGAGGAGAGAAGAACATGGATATGAATAACGTAAATATTGAAGAAATCGTAAAACAGGTTCTCTCCGGCATGACAGGAAACACTCCTGCAGCAGCACCGGCAGCAGCAACAGCAGCACCGGCAGCAGGAAATGCAATCCCGAAAACAGCCAGAGTAGCAATGCTGACATCCCTGGAGCATTATGACATTAAAGAGTTCCCGATTCCGGAACTTGGCGATGATGATATTCTTGTAAAAGTAGAAGGCTGCGGTATCTGTGGTACAGATGCGCATGAATTCAAAAGAGATCCATTCAGCCTGATTCCGGTAGCACTTGGACATGAGGGAACAGGTGAAATCGTTGCTATGGGTAAAAACGTAAAAGTGGATACAGCAGGCAAACCGGTTAAAGTTGGAGATAAAGTTGTTACATGTATGATTTTCAAAGATGATCCGGAAATCACAATGTTCGACTTAAATAAGAAAAACGTAGGCGGTGCAGATGTATACGGACTTCTTCCGGATGATGATATTCATCTTAACGGATGGTTCTCTGATTACATCTTCATCAGAGGCGGACAGTTTGGTTCCACATTCTTTAATGTAAGCGATCTGGATCTGGATTCCCGTATCCTTATCGAGCCATGTGCCGTTCTTGTACATGCAGTAGAGAGAGCAAAAACAACAGGTATCCTTCGTTTCAACAGCAGAGTTGTTGTACAGGGATGCGGACCGATCGGTCTTATCTGTATTGCAGTTCTTCGCACAATGGGTATTGAAAACATCTGTGCAGTAGACGGAGAGCAGAAACGTCTTGACTTCGCTAAGAGAATGGGCGCAACACAGACAGTAAACTTTAAAGATCACAAGGGAATTGAAGCACTTGCAGAAGCTGTAAAAGAAGCATTTGGCGGACATCTTGCAGATTTCGCATTCCAGTGTACAGGTTCTCCAGTTGCACATTCCAACATTTATAAATTCATTCGTAACGGCGGTGGTCTTTGTGAACTTGGATTCTTCATCAATGGTGGAGATGCAACAATTAACCCGCACTTTGACATCTGTTCAAAAGAAATCACAACAGTTGGTTCCTGGGTATATACTTTAAGAGATTATGTAACAACATTCGATTTCTTAAAGAGAGCAAAAGGAATCGGACTTCCAATGTCTGATCTTATTACAGACAGATTCCCGTTAGAGCAGATTAACGAAGCACATCAGACAAACCTGGCAATGACAGGTCTGAAGATTGCGATCATCAATAAATAATCCTCACCGTAAAGGAGAATTGAAATGGCAGAAGCTGTGGGAATTTTGGAAGTGTTTGGGCTGGTTACAGCCTTTGTAGCAGGCGATGCCGGATGCAAGGCAGCAAATGTCCGCCTGGAG
>OCAM01000156.1_pt1 | contig 75882 bp, 63 predicted proteins | sample 1538281 | NCBI WGS metagenome assembly OCAM01 (sample SAMEA2580273, study PRJEB22360) | human gut metagenome | biome: human gut; feature: human-associated habitat; material: faeces | place: Denmark | collected 2008/2010 | reverse complement strand
AACTCAATTCTATCACTATATCTTTCCGCATTTCACTTTTTTGTAGTAACTTTGCGAAGACATTATATAAAGAAGATTATGATCGAAGTTGTAGAATCAGCCTTACAAAAGGCTGCGGGTGAAGGAATGGATGAATTTATCCAGGCGTTTACAGATAAATATAAAGAGGTAATTGGTGGTGAATTGACTGCGGAAACGATGCCTTTGTTGACGGGAGAACAACATTCTTTGCTGGCTTATCAGATTTTTCGTGATGAGATGATGGTTGGCGGGTTCTGCCAATTGATTCAGAATGGCTATGGTGGTTATATATTTGATAATCCGTTTGCGAAAGTGATGCGTTTGTGGGGGGCGGAAGAGTTTTCGAAATTAGTTTATAAGGCTAAGAAAATCTTTGATGCCAACCGGAAAGATTTGGAAAAGGAACGGACGGATGATGAATTTATGGCTATGTACGAGCAATATGAAGCTTTTGATGAGTTGGAAGAAGCCTATTTAGAGATGGAAGAACAAGTCACAGCATTGATTGCAAGCTACGTAGATGATCATTTGGAACTTTTTGCAAAAATAATAAAGTAACGGATGCAGTATTTTTTAAGTACTTGCATTTATTAATTATGAATTAGAATTTATATCTTTGCAAAATCTAAAAAATATGTTTATGAAACAAGTGAAATTTTTCTTGGTGGCTTTGATGGCTGTGGTTATGGGTATGTCAGTTACTTCTTGTATGAATGGAGATGATAACCACAATGTTACAATGACTGTTCCTGTTAAGTATAATTATGGATCATTTCTGATGGGGGATGCAACTACGAAGTTGGTTCCAACTACAGAATTGGGCTTTTTGGATGGAAATATGTATATAATTTCATGCCAATATGACCAATCACAGGTGACAGCAAACAGTACTAGTATACCAGTTACTTTGCTATCTACTCCGCTTTGTATTGACCCTAAAGGTAATGAAGGTTTGAATCCTCAAAAAACGAAACCTACTAATCCTCTTTATTCATTGGATAAGCAACAGTCAAGTTTGGTTTATTATGACAAAAATACAATCGTTTTGACAATGCCATATTGGGTGAAAGTTACAAACTCTAGTGTTGAAGATTCAGAAGTAAAGAAGCATTCATTTGTTCTTTCTTATGATCCTGAAGCAATGACTGCCTCTGACACTAAGTTAAAACTATATATTAGCCATGTTGTTGAGGATGCAGGTGAGACCGTAACTCGTTCTAATTTTACATATGCTTATAGGGCTTATTCAATTAGAGCTGCTCTTGCTGCATTTAAGGAGAAAACAGGCAAATTACCGAAATACCTGGAACTGACAGCTGAAATCAATAACTCAAAAGATGAATTGGTCGATAAGGATGGGAAGGAAACTTCGGTTGAACGTTCGGTTGAATATGATTACGCATTTACAGAATAACATTGAACTACAAAGAACTATTTAACATAGCAATGAAATTGATTTCCTCTCCGGCCAAGGCCTGGGAGGAAATTTCTATGGAAGAGGATAGGCGAAAAGTATTTATGGCTTTTGTCTATCCTATGATTGGTTTATGCGGTCTGTCCGTATTCATCGGTTCGTTATTGACGAATGGGTGGGGAGGTCCGCAAAGTTTCCAGATAGCTATGACCAATTGTTGCGCCGTAGCTGTAGCCCTGTTCGGTGGCTATTTTCTGGCAGCTTATGCCATCAATGAAATGGGAACAAGGATGTTTGGTCTGCATAGCAATATGCCGTTGACACAACAGTTTGCAGGATATGCATTGGTTGTGTCTTTCCTGCTTCAGATAGTAACCGGACTATTACCTGATTTTAGAATTATTGCTTGGTTGCTGCAGTTCTACATCGTCTATGTGGTATGGGAGGGAGTTCCTATACTGATGGGAGTAGAAGAAAAACAACGATTAAAATACACCCTTTTGTCGTCTGTATTGTTAATACTATGTCCGGCGGTGATACAGATCGTGTTTAATAGGCTGACGGCCATACTTAATTAATGAGTAAAGATGAAACAACCTCCTGTAAATATAAAGAATAAACGGGCTACGTTTGATTACGAGCTGATAGATACCTACACAGCAGGTATTGTATTGACCGGTACGGAAATAAAATCCATTCGTTTGGGAAAAGCCAGTCTGGTAGATACGTTTTGCTATTTTACGAAAGGCGAATTGTGGGTGAAGAATATGCACATCGCCGAATATTTCTATGGATCGTACAATAACCATACGGCACGTAGAGAGAGGAAGTTGTTGCTTAATAAAAAAGAATTGGAGAAACTTCAGCGGGAGATGAAAAATCCCGGCTTTACGATTGTCCCTGTACGCTTGTTTATCAATGAAAAAGGTTTGGCGAAACTGGTAGTCGCTTTGGCGAAAGGTAAGAAAGAATATGATAAACGAGAATCTATAAAGGAGAAAGACGACCGTAGAGATATGGCAAGAATGTTCAAGCGGTAAAGAAAATCGCTATAAGATAAACACCGGACTGCGAAGAGTCTGGCAGAAGATGGCAGAGTAGGTAATTAGGTATTAATGTGATAGGGTAATGAAAAAGACAATTTCTCAAGTCGTATCCGAGCGCATCCTTATTCTGGATGGGGCAATGGGTACAATGATTCAACAATATAACCTCAAGGAAGAAGATTTTCGTGGTGAACGGTTTGCGCATATCCCCGGACAGTTGAAAGGGAATAACGACTTATTGTGTCTTACACGTCCCGACGTGATTCAGGATATTCATCGTAAATACTTGGAAGCAGGTGCGGATATCATCGAAACCAATACATTCAGTTCGACTACAGTTTCTATGGCTGATTATCACGTAGAAGAATACGTGCGTGAGATGAATCTGGCAGCCGTAAAACTAGCCCGTGACCTTGCCGACGAGTACACTGCAAAGAATCCCGATAAACCGCGTTTTGTAGCCGGTTCTGTGGGACCAACCAATAAGACTTGCTCTATGAGCCCGGACGTGAACAATCCGGCTTATCGTGCTTTGAGTTACGACGAACTGGCTGCATCCTATCAGCAACAGATGGAAGCAATGCTTGAAGGTGGCGTAGACGCCATTCTGATCGAAACAATCTTTGATACCCTGAATGCTAAAGCTGCTATTTTTGCAGCCGAACAAGCAATGAAAGCAACAGGTGTCGAAGTGCCTGTCATGTTATCTGTAACGGTGTCCGATATTGGCGGACGAACATTGTCCGGCCAGACATTGGACGCATTTCTTGCTTCCATGCAACATGCCAATATCTTTTCTGTCGGTTTAAACTGTTCTTTCGGAGCCCGCCAATTGAAACCATTCCTTGAACAACTGGCAGCTCGTGCACCTTATTATATTAGCGCCTATCCGAATGCCGGATTACCGAATAGCCTGGGTAAGTATGACCAGACACCTGCTGATATGGCTCACGAAGTGAGAGAATATATCGAAGAAGGACTAATCAATATCATTGGCGGCTGTTGTGGAACGACGGATGCCTATATTGCCGAATATCCCGCCCTCGTGAAAGGTGCTAAACCACACATCCCTGCTCTTGCACCGGATTGTATGTGGCTTTCCGGGCTTGAACTGTTGGAAGTCAAACCGGAAATTAACTTTGTAAATGTCGGCGAACGTTGCAACGTAGCCGGTTCTCGTAAGTTTCTTCGTCTGATAAACGAAAAGAAATATGATGAAGCTCTCTCCATCGCCCGTCAACAAGTGGAAGATGGTGCCTTGGTGATTGACGTCAATATGGATGACGGACTGTTGGACGCAAAGACAGAGATGACTACTTTCCTGAATCTTATCATGTCCGAACCGGAAATAGCCCGTGTTCCGGTAATGATTGACTCTTCCAAATGGGAAGTGATTGAAGCCGGCCTGAAATGTCTGCAAGGAAAGTCAATCGTTAACTCCATTTCTCTGAAAGAAGGTGAGGAAGTTTTCCTCGAACATGCCCGTATCATCCGCCAATATGGAGCGGCCGCCGTCGTAATGGCTTTTGATGAGAAAGGTCAGGCAGATACAGCCGCCCGTAAAATAGAAGTTTGCGAACGGGCTTACCGTCTTTTGGTAGATAAAGTAGGTTTTAATCCTCATGATATTATTTTTGACCCCAATGTGCTTGCCGTAGCCACAGGGATCGAAGAACATAATAACTATGCTGTAGATTTCATTGAAGCTACCGCATGGATCAAAAAGAATCTTCCGGGTGCTCATATTAGCGGAGGAGTCAGTAACCTTTCTTTCTCTTTCCGTGGCAATAATTATATCCGTGAGGCGATGCACGCTGTATTCCTTTATCATGCCATTCAGCAAGGAATGGACATGGGGATTGTGAATCCGGGTACTTCCGTGTTATATAGTGATATCCCGACCGATGTATTGGAAAAGATAGAAGATGTCGTCTTGAATCGTCGTCCGGACGCAGCGGAACGACTGATAGAATTGGCGGAATCGCTGAAAGCAACTATGAGCGGAACTGCCGGACAACCAGCTGCCAAACAAGATGCGTGGAGAGAAGAATCCGTTCAGGAACGCTTGAAATATGCCTTGATGAAAGGAATCGGAGATTTCCTTGAACAGGATTTGGCGGAAGCATTGCCGCTTTATGATAAAGCAGTCGATGTGATTGAAGGCCCGTTGATGGATGGAATGAATTATGTAGGCGAGTTGTTTGGTGCCGGTAAGATGTTCCTTCCCCAGGTTGTGAAGACTGCCCGTACGATGAAAAAAGCCGTAGCTATCCTGCAGCCGATTATCGAATCGGAAAAAGTGGAAGGAAGCGCCGCGGCTGGAAAAGTGTTGCTGGCAACTGTAAAGGGCGATGTGCACGATATTGGAAAAAATATTGTAGCGGTGGTGATGGCTTGCAATGGTTATGATATTGTAGACTTGGGAGTGATGGTGCCGGCGGAAACCATTGTGCAGCGTGCCATTGAAGAAAAAGTGGATATGATCGGATTGAGTGGTCTGATTACTCCCTCTTTGGAAGAAATGGCGCATGTGGCTTTGGAACTCGAAAAAGCAGGACTGGATATTCCTCTTCTGATTGGTGGGGCCACTACATCGAAAATGCATACGGCATTGAAGATTGCTCCTGTCTATCACGCTCCGGTGGTACATCTGAAAGATGCTTCCCAGAATGCAAGTGTTGCTTCCAAATTATTGAATCCACAGCTGAAAGCCGAATTGGTGAACGAACTGAATAGCGAATATGAGGCGCTTCGTGAAAAAAGCGGTCTGCTGAAACGTGAAACGGTTTCATTGGAAGAGGCGCAGAAAAATAAGTTGAATCTGTTTTAAATAGTATCACAATGAAAAAGATTTTCTCTTTCTTATGTCTGATTGCAGCAATAGTTGTTGCTATGAGCGCATGTTCTTCTACCAAAGAAGAAAAAGGAACGTCCGAAACCGGAAATGCTGCTTTGGATAATATCTTCGCACGTAAAAGTGTGCGTACTTATCTGAATAAGGGAGTGGAGAAAGAGAAAATAGACTTGATGCTTCGTGCCGGAATGGCTGCCCCTTCGGGTAAAGATGTCCGTCCTTGGGAATTTATAGTAGTATCCGACCGTGCCAAACTGGATTCAATGGCTGCTGCGCTTCCTTATGCAAAGATGTTAACCCAAGCCCGTAACGCTATCATTGTCTGCGGAGATTCTGTACGTTCGTCTTATTGGTATTTGGATTGTTCAGCAGCAGCGCAAAATATTCTGTTGGCTGCCGAAAGTCTGGGACTGGGGGCTGTATGGACGGCTGCCTATCCTTATGAAGACCGTATGCAGGTGGTACGCAAATATACCAATCTACCTGATAATATCCTTCCGCTTTGTGTCATTCCTTTCGGCTATCCGGCTACAAAAGAGAACCCGAAACAGAAATTTGACGAGAAAAAGATACATTATAATCAGTATTAGTAAGCAAAAGTTTTGTCTTTTCAATAATTTCCTTACATTTGCAACGCTAATTAAAATCTGATACGCAAATGTTTGGAATAGACGACCCTTTTATAATTCTGCCTTACCTTCTTTCAGTGGTATGTGTGATCTTTGCTGCCTGGTTTGGGCTGAAGTATTGGAATAAGGACGACGAAAAAGACGAAACTCGATGAATACATTTACACTTGGCTTGATTGTGATAGGATATCTCCTGTCACTTGCTTACCTCGGCTTTTTGGGATACAAGAAAACAACGAATACCAGTGACTATCTGGTAGGCGGACGTCAGATGAATCCTATTGTTATGGCACTTTCTTACGGTGCTACGTTTATCTCTGCATCTGCTATTGTAGGTTTTGGAGGAGTGGCGGCAGCTTTCGGAATGGGTATTCAGTGGCTCTGTTTCCTGAATATGTTTATTGGGGTTGTCATCGCTTTTATCTTTTTCGGTTTGCGTACTCGGCGTATGGGTGCAAAATTGAATGTGAGCACTTTTCCTCAATTATTAGGCCGTCATTTCCGTTCCCGTAATATACAGGTATTTATTGCTGCTGTTATTTTTGTCGGAATGCCGCTTTATGCAGCAGTTGTGATGAAAGGTGGAGCTGTATTTATCGAACAGATCTTTCAGATTGATTTCAATATCTCTTTGTTGATATTTACATTGGTTATTGCTGCTTATGTTATTGCGGGCGGTATGAAAGGGGTCATGTATACAGATGCTTTACAGGCAGTTATCATGTTCGGTTGTATGCTGTTTCTGTTATTCTCTCTATACCAGGTGCTCGGTATGGGTTTTACCGAAGCGAATAAAGAGTTGACTGCTATTGCTCCGTTAGTCCCGGAAAAATTTAAAGCATTGGGACATCAGGGATGGACTGCAATGCCTGTTACAGGTTCACCACAATGGTACTCACTTGTTACTTCCCTTATTTTAGGAGTAGGAATCGGATGTCTTGCGCAACCCCAGCTAGTGGTTCGTTTTATGACTGTGGAAAGTAGCAAACAATTAAACCGCGGTGTATTTATCGGTTGTTTCTTTTTGATTATAACAGTAGGAGCTATCTATCATGCCGGAGCTTTGAGTAACCTTTTCTTCCTGAAAACAGAAGGAGCGGTTGCTACCGAAGTAGTGCAGGACATCGATAAGATTATTCCATATTTTATTAATAAAGCGATGCCCGACTGGTTTGCCGCACTGTTTATGTTATGTATCCTTTCGGCCAGTATGTCTACACTAAGCTCGCAGTTCCATACAATGGGGGCTTCGGTAGGTTCTGATATCTATGGAACTTATAAACCCCGTTCGCGGAATAAACTGACCAACGTGATTCGTTTGGGAGTATTGTTTTCTATTCTGGTCAGCTACATTATTTGCTATATGTTGCCTCATGATATTATCGCCCGTGGAACTTCTATCTTTATGGGGATTTGTGCTGCAGCTTTCCTTCCAGCCTATTTCTGTGCCTTATATTGGAAGAAAGCTACTAAGCAGGGTGTCATGGCAAGTCTTTGGGTCGGAACAATTGGTAGCCTGTTTGCTCTTGTATTTCTTCATCAGAAAGAATCTGCAGCATTAGGTATCTGCAAAGCATTATTTGGACGGGATGTATTGATTACCACTTATCCTTTCCCTGTGATTGATCCGATATTATTTGCCTTACCATTATCTGTATTAGCCATCATCGTAATCAGCTTAATGACCAAGAATAAGTATTAAGTATCAAGTATTAACCGTGACCTTTGAGGTGCTTATCCGCATGGCGTAATACTTAATACTTGTTTTCACGCTTTTATTTTCTTCTTGTAGGATTCGTAGCGCGACATGATATCACGGACGAAATTGTAAGTCTCGATACCACGGAAATACCCGTTTTTGCAGACAGGGTCGGTAAAGTATTCTTCATTGCTTTTGAGCAGGATGAAGTTTTCTACATTGTCTTTCCATACCAGTTTGTTCTTTCCGTATTTTTCGGCTAGCGCCATGGCATCGTATATATGTCCTAAGCCGGCATTATAAGATGCCAGAATGAAGTTGAGTCGTTCCTGTTTGTCGGGAATCATGCTGAAACTGCGGTCGGTGGCGGCGATATATTTAATGGCTGCTTTCACACTTTCCTCCGGATTCTGCTCCTTGCCGGGAGGTACTCCCATTGCCCGGGCGGTGGCAGGCATTAACTGCATCAGTCCTTTAGCGCCGGCCCAGGAAACAGCGGTGGTATCGAAATTAGATTCAGTATAGGCTAGTGACGCCAGCATACGCCAATCCCATCCGATATCTTTGGAATACTTTCTGAATAAATCATCATAATGAGATATTTTCCCCTCTTTCAATGAAAGGATAGGAGAGTGGGGCATCATTTTACTATTCTCAAAATAACGTTTCATACTGGCAGTGTAGGCAGGAGAAGTCATATTTTCCTGATGCCATTTAGTAGCGGCGGCTGCCAGTTCGGGGCTGTCTTTTCGTACTGCCCACGAAGACCGTTGATCGAAACTGATAGACAGATCGATATTTAAATTAGGATAATAGGTCTTATTTAATTTTGCCAAGTCATTGTCGGCTACTGTATACGGAATTTTTCCTTGCGCCACTTGCGTTATCAAGTCCTCGATGGTAGTACTGTCATTGGTAACTTCATGAATCCGGATGCCGCCTCCTAATTCGCTGTTCAGATTGACGAGGCGGTCGTAATATTTCCCCGGCTTTACGTATATATCTTTTCCTACCAATTCGGTTACGTCTTTTAATGGCTTCTGTTTTCCTCTTCCTTGCTGAACGATTACTTGATGGGTGATGACATCTTCACCACAATAAAGCAGACTGTCTTTCCACTCTTTGGTGATAGGCAGATTATAGGCAATCATATCTCCTTCGCCTGCCCGCAATTTTTGAATCATCTCGTCAACGCTTTTGGCAACTTCAATCCTAAGCTTTAGTCCCAGACTTTTGGCAAACTGCTCGCTAAGTTCATACTGGAATCCCATTTCCTGTCCCCGGTAAATAAAATAGGAAGTAGAGCTATACAATGTCAATACAACGAGTTCGCCACTATCTTTTATTTGTGGAAGATCACGTGCGGATTCATCCGTTGTACTATGTTGTTTGTTCCGGCATCCGAACACACAACAGAACAATACGAGGAATAAAGGGATAATCAGTGTCTTGACATTCATACCTGACATTTTGCTTTTAACTCTCAACTCTCCATTCTCCACTCTCAACTCTTCAAGTGTTTTTTGATATACATAGTCAGTATATCAATAGCTACCTTATTACTGCCGCCTTCCGGTACAATAAGGTCGGCATATCGTTTGCAAGGTTCGATAAATTGCAGGTGCATAGGCTTTAAAACCCGTGTGTAGCGTTCCATTACAGCTTCGGCAGTACGTCCGCGCTCAATAACATCTCTTTGGATAACACGTATCAGGCGTTCGTCGGGATCGGCATCTACAAAGATTTTAAGGTCCATCATATTGCGTAGCTTTTTATCACATAAAGCAAGGATTCCTTCAATGATAACCACTTCACGAGGTTCGATATGAATCGTTTCGGGCTGGCGCGTACAAGTGAGATAAGAATAGGTAGGCTGTTCGATGCTATTTCCTTCTTTCAGCATCATGACATGTTTGGATAGTAGGCTCCATTCAAAAGCATCGGGATGGTCAAAATTGATATTCTGGCGTTCTTCAACCGGGACATGACTACTGTCTTTGTAGTATGAATCCTGTGGTAAGAGTACTACTTCCCCTGCGGGGAGACTTTCTATAATTTTCCGTACGACGGTGGTCTTTCCGGAGCCTGTTCCGCCTGCTATTCCTATAATTAACATCTCTTTAAATGTATATTTGAACCAAATAGAGTATTTTTGCATTACTATTAATGCGATGATTGCATTAACAAGACAAATATAGAAACAATTCATTAAAATAACAACGTAATGGTAAAACACATTGTATTATTTAAGTTAAAAGACGAAGTTCCTGCTGAAGAGAAACTGGTAGTCATGACTAAATTCAAGGAAGCGATAGAAGCTCTTCCTGCTAAAATCTCTGTCATTCGCAAAGTGGAAGTCGGATTGAATATGAATCCTGGTGAAACATGGAATATTGCGCTTTACAGTGAGTTTGATACACTAGAAGATGTGAAATTCTACGCAACACATCCCGACCACGTAGCTGCCGGTAAGATTTTGGCTGAAACGAAGGAAAGCCGTGCATGCGTAGACTATGAATTATAAACCCCAAAAATAAAGATGAGAAAAATAATTTCTTTCCTGCTTTTAAGCTTTGTTGTATATGCATTGCAAGCGCAGATCAAAGATCCGGTAAAGTTTAAAACAGAACTGACACCTCTCTCCGATACGGAGGCAGAGGTGGTGTTTACGGCTGCCATTGATAAAGGTTGGCATGTTTATTCTACCGACCTGGGAGATGGCGGTCCTATTTCTGCAACATTTAATGTTGATAATAAATCGGGTGTCGAGCTTGTCGGTAAACTGAAACCTGTGGGCAAAGAAGTAGCTACTTTCGATAAATTGTTCGAAATGAAGGTACGTTATTTCGAGAATACAGCAAAGTTTGTGCAGAAAGTGAAATTTACGGGTGGAGCTTACGCGATAGAAGGTTATCTGGAATACGGAGCTTGTGATGACGAGAGTTGTCTGCCTCCTACTCAAGTGCCATTCAAGTTTTCGGGAGTAGCAAAAGCCGGAAATGCTGCCGCAACGAAAACAGAACAATCGAAAGCAGAACAACCGGAACAAAAAGTAGTGGATAAGGCAGATAAGAAAGAAGAGGCAACTTCTGTTGCTTCGAAAGACTCATCTGCTATGATGGAGTTGGTGCCTGCAACTACAACGGAAGCAGCCACGGATATTCAGCCGGCAGTTGCCTCCAGTGAACTTTGGAAACCCGTTATCAGTGATCTGCAAGCATTAGGTGAGGAGCACGGTCAGGAAGATATGTCTTGGATATATATATTCATTACAGGGTTCCTTGGAGGATTATTGGCTTTGTTCACTCCTTGTGTGTGGCCGATTATTCCAATGACAGTCAGCTTTTTCCTGAAACGCAGTAAAGACAAAAAGAAAGGAATTCGTGATGCGTGGACGTATGGTGCATCTATCGTCGTGATTTATGTGGCATTGGGTTTGGCTATCACGTTGATTTTCGGTGCCAGCGCATTAAACGCTTTATCTACCAATGCTATTTTCAACATTCTCTTCTTCCTGATGTTGGTGATTTTTGCCGCTTCATTCTTTGGAGCGTTTGAAATCAGACTACCCTCGAAGTGGGGAAACGCAGTAGATAGCAAAGCAGAATCTACGACCGGATTATTAAGTATTTTCCTGATGGCTTTTACGCTTTCATTGGTATCTTTCTCTTGTACAGGTCCGATTATCGGATTTCTGCTGGTACAGGTATCTACCACAGGAAGTGTGGTTGCTCCGGCAATCGGTATGTTGGGATTTGCCATTGCTTTGGCATTGCCATTTACACTTTTTGCCCTGTTCCCGTCTTGGCTGAAATCTATGCCGAAGTCCGGCGGATGGATGAATGTAATCAAAGTAACGCTGGGTTTCCTCGAATTGGCGTTTGCGCTTAAATTCTTGTCGGTAGCTGACTTGGCCTACGGTTGGAGACTGCTTGACCGCGAAACATTCCTGGCTCTGTGGATTGTAATCTTTGCTTTGCTTGGATTCTATCTGTTGGGTAAGATCAAATTTCCGCATGATGACGATGATAATAAGGTGGGAGTCACCCGCTTCTTTATGGCATTAATCTCTTTAGCGTTCGCTGTATATATGGTTCCCGGTTTGTGGGGAGCACCATTGAAGGCTGTATCTGCATTTGCTCCGCCTATGCAGACGCAAGACTTCAATTTGTATAAGAACGAGGTACATGCGAAATTCGATGATTATGATTTAGGTATGGAATATGCCCGTCTGAACGGAAAGCCCGTTATGCTCGACTTTACCGGATATGGTTGCGTAAACTGTCGTAAGATGGAAGCAGCGGTGTGGACTGATCCGAAAGTGAGTGATTTGATTAATAACGATTATGTACTGATTACTCTCTACGTGGATAATAAGACTCCGTTGACCGAGCCCGTAAAGATAATCGAGAACGGTACAGAACGTACTTTGCGTACTGTCGGCGATAAATGGAGTTATCTGCAACGTGTGAAATTCGGAGCCAACGCCCAGCCTTTCTATGTATTGTTGGACAATCAGGGCAAACCGTTGAATAAGTCGTATGCTTATAACGAAGATATTCCTAAGTATATCGAATTCTTGCAGACCGGATTGGAGAATTATAAGAAAGGGAAAAATTAAAATCTTCGATAAGGCACTGTCTTGAATGATAAATGAAATAAAAGCGGTCTCATCTTTTCGGTGAGATCGCTTTTATTTTTTTATTTCAGAAAAAATACATACGTTTGTAACATCATAACAATACCTTTGTGCCCAAAAATAAAGAAAATATGTACGCAACAGACACTCTTGTAAATGAACGGGAATTGGTTCTCCGTCTGATAGACGGAGATGAAGAGGCCTTTTGCGAACTTTATGCCGCTTACAAGAATCGTTTGCTCTACTTCGCCCTGAAGTTCGTCAAGTCGCGTGAATTTGCTGAAGATATTTTTCAGGATGCATTTACGGTAGTCTGGCAAACTCGTCGTTTCATCAATCCCGAAGCCTCTTTTTCTTCCTACCTTTATACCATCGTACGTAATCGTATTCTGAATCAGTTGCGTGACATGGCTAATGAAGATCAGCTGAAAGAACAGATTCTTTCTCAAGCGATCGATTCAACTAACGAAACCAATAACCATATTTTGCTCAATGATTTGAAAGAGATTGTTGCCCGTGCATTGGAACAATTGACACCCCGCCAACGGGAAGTGTTCAAAATGAGCCGTGAGTTACAGATGTCTCATAAAGAAATAGCCGAAGCGTTGGGTGTCTCTGTTCATACGGTGCAGGAACATATTTCTGTTTCTCTGAAAGTGATTCGTTCTTATCTGACTAAATATTCAAGTACATCAGCTGATATACTTTTGATTCTATTTTGTTTAAACTTATAATAAATGTTAATCACACCCTAGCTCTTTCTTACTTTTGTGTATTACTTATACAAAGGGAAGGAAATTAATATCCTTATTTTGAATGTATGATGAAAGATACTAAAACAGAAAAAGATAAATTGCATCGTTACCTGGATGACCTTTATACCCGGGAAGAGGCTTCGCAACTTTTGCAAAGCATAAAAGAGGCAGAAAACCAAGATTTATTGGATGAACTGGCAGCAGAGGTTTGGGAAGAATCCGGGAACTTGCAACCTGCTACTGATTTGGAACGGGAAAAATATAAGAGAGAGGCACGTCAGTTATTGAAACGTATTGAACACAAAAAACGTACCTGGTTCCGTCGGGCATCTGTGGTGGCGGTTAGTACGGCGGCTGTCATAGCCATTATAATAGGGAGTGTCAACTTTTTCCGGTATATGAATGAGCAGCAGGTCACGCTTGCCGAAGTCACTACTTCTTTTGGTGAAAAAAGGCAAGTGACTTTGCCGGATGGAACTCTTTTGGTATTGAATTCTTGTTCTCAAGTGCGTTATCCGGAACGTTTTGTGGGAGATAGCCGTGAAATAGAACTTGAAGGTGAGGGATATTTCCGTGTTGCCCGTAATGAAAAGATGCCATTTATTGTAAAGACGAAGCGGCTGGATGTTCGGGTATTGGGTACTCGTTTTGATGTCAAGTCCTATTCAACGGATGAGATTGTATCTGTGAGTGTGGAGAGTGGTAAAGTACAGGTTGATTTACCGGAAGCGATGATGAGGCTGACTGCCAAAGAGCAAGTGCTTATCAATACGGTTTCCGGTGAATATAGCAAGAAAACAGAAGACAGGGGAGTGGCTGTCTGGATGAAAGGAGGTTTACGTTTCTACAGTACACCGATTCGGGATGTGGCAAAAGAACTGGAGCGTGTATATAATTGCCGGATTACTTTTGCTCCCGGTCAGGATTTCAACAACTTGATTACCGGTGAGCACGATAATAAGAGTCTGGAGGCCGTACTTAAATCCATCGAATTTATCAGTGGTGATATCAAATATAAGAAAGAAGGTATTAATGTCCTTCTTTATAAAGAATGAGATGAAGAAAAGATAATGTTCAACCTTTAAAAGAATAATAGATGAAAACAGCCCCTTCATGAACCTCCCTAAAATGATAGAAGCACTCCAAAGGAATGCCCCTATCCGCAATCCGGACGGATATTCATAAGCTTCGACCCAAATGAATAACGTATCGCGCATTGCTCGTTTTTAATAACTTTAGTCAATTACTAAAACGCACAAATTTATGAATAATCTTCTTATTTGTAAAGGGATAAGTAAAAATAGCTGTTCGTTTTTAGCTTTTTTACTATTCACCTTCATTTTAATTGTTCCGGCTGCTGCTCAAACACTGAAAGAGCACGATATAACGCTTCGCGTGCAAAATGAGCCGGTAGAAAGTGTTTTCAATAAAATCAGCAAACAGACTAATTTTAAATTTCTCTATGACCAGGAGACAGTGAACAAAGCTCCGAGAGTTTCTTTCGACATTAAAAATGCTTCATTAAAACAGATTCTGGGCGAGATAACCACCCAGGCCAAACTTTATTTCAATAGGACCGATCATACAATTGCTGTCAGCAAACAGCCGCTTAAAAAGGAAGAAACAGCTCAACGCACACGCACTATCCAGGGAATTGTTGCAGATGATAAAGGAGAACCGGTGATTGGTGCCAGTGTTCAGATTAAAGGAGAAGGCAGTGGTACCATTACCGATATCGACGGACGTTATTCAATCATGAATGTACCGGAATCTGCCACACTGACTATTTCTTATATCGGCTATAAAACTGTGAATATCTCTGCAAAAGATAAGAATACGGCAAAAATCACGTTGGTGGAAGATAGTAAGATGATCGATGAAGTAGTCGTGGTAGGCTATGGTGTTCAGAGAAAAAGAGATGTTTCTACTTCTATTTCTTCCGTGAAAGCCGAACAAATAGCAGAAGTTTCCGCTTCCGATTTTCGTCAGGCGTTGGCGGGAAAAATGCCGGGAGTACAGGTTACGCAACCTAGTGGTGATCCGGAAGGAAGCGTAAGTATCCGTGTTCGTGGTATCAGCACAGTGAATGCAGGTAGTGATCCTCTCTATATTATCGACGGTGTACCGGTGGAACGTGGATTTGCCAATCTGAATAATAATGATGTTGAATCTGTAGAAGTTTTGAAAGATGCTTCTTCGGCAGCTATTTATGGTAGTCGTGGATCGAATGGTGTAATTATTATCACAACCAAACAGGGGCAGTCGGAGAAAATGAAAGTGCAGTATGATGGATATTATGGTATCCAGAGTGTTTCGAAGAAACTTTCAATGATGAATGCATATCAGTTTGCCGAATTTGCAAAAGATGGGCATGACAACGCCTATCTGGATGCCAATCCCGGTGGATCACCGGACGATCCGAATGGAATGCGTCCCAACTCATGGGAACGTATCCCCACTGAACTCTTTCCTTATCTGAATGGTGACAAAGGACTGACCGATACGGACTGGCAAGACGCTATATTCCGTACTGCTGCTACTACCAGCCACAATGTATCTATTTCCGGCAGAGGAAAAACAGTCGGTTATTTTATTTCAGCCAACTATTATGATAAAGAAGGTATTATCATTAATTCCGATTTTAAGAAATATAGTATGCGTATGAATTTGGACGGGAAATATAAAAGGCTGAAATTCGGTCTGAATTTTTCTCCTTCTTATTCTACTTCCAACCGGGTAGATGCTTCCGGGTCTAACGGTATTGTGCAATCAGCCTTGATGATGCCTCCGGTATGGCCGGTGTATAATGCGGATGGAAGCTATAACTATCAGGGAAACGGATATTGGAGAATTGGAAATGACTATCAGCACAATGCCGTATTAAACCCGGTAGCCATGGCAAACCTCCAATCGGATGTTGTAGATCGTATGGCTATTGTGGGAAAAGTCTTTGCGGAATTGGAGTTATATAAAGGGCTTACCTATAACATTTCTTTTGGTGGTGATTATTACGGTTCACATAACGATCAATACCGTTCATCGGAGCTTCCGTTATTAGGACAGAAATATTATGATGTGAAGTCGAATCCTACTGCATACAGTTCATCCGGTTTTTATTTCAACTGGTTGGTTGAGAATAAAATCAATTATAATACGACCATCAAGGATGTTCATTCTATCAATGTCGTTTTAGTGCAATCGGCTCAAAAAGAAACATATAAAGGTGATAATGTGACGGCTACCGATTTCCCGAATGACTACATACAAACGATTTCCGGAGGTACGGTGACGAAAGGTGCATCTGATAAAACACAGTGGACAATTGCTTCTTATCTGGCACGTGTACAGTATAGCTATAAAGGTAAGTATATGGCTTCAGCAGCCATTCGTGCAGACGGTTCTTCCCGTTTTGGAAAAAACAACCGTTGGGGATATTTTCCTTCTGCTTCTTTTGCATGGAGAATAAGTGGAGAAGACTTTTTCACGAAAGCAAAATTCCTGTCATTTGTTGATGACTTGAAACTTAGAGCCAGTTATGGGGTTACCGGTAATTTCCAGATTGGTAATTATGACCACCTGTCTCTGATGGCTTCCGATAATTATATACTCGGTACAGGCAATGGGCAGTTGGTGAATGGATATAAACCTAGTACCATAAAGAATGAGGATTTGAGTTGGGAAAAGAATGCGATGGTGAATGTGGGTCTTGATTTACAAATGTTCAAAGGATTGCTGGGACTGACTGTGGATTATTATAATACCAACACTTCTAATATGTTGTTGAACGTACCTGTTCCTCATCTGACCGGATATAGCACTGCATTGATGAATATCGGTAAAGTAAACAACAGGGGATGGGAAATAGCATTGACCTCGCAGAAGAATATAACGAAAGATTTCGGTTATTCATTCAATGCCAATTATGCTACGAATACAAACGAAGTAAAGGCACTCGGTCCGGGTAATGCTCCTATCATATCTACCGGTAGCGTAGATCATGCGTATTACATAACGAAAGTTGGTGAACCTATCGGCTGTTATTATCTGTTGGTGCAGGATGGTATTTTCTCCAATGAAGAAGAATTAAAGAAATATCCTCATTTCAGCAATACCAAGCCCGGAGATTTCCGGTTTGTGGATGTAGATGGAGACGGTGTGATGGACTTGGATAAAGACCGTACGATAGTAGGTAACTATATGCCTGATTTTACCTATGGATTCGGGGGAAAAGTGTGGTTTAAGGGATTTGATCTAGATTTCAATTTCCAGGGAGTGTATGGTAATGAGATTCTGAACTTGAATCGCCGTTACATTGATAATCTGGAAGGCAATACCAATGGCACTACCATCGCCTTGAATCGTTGGAAGAGTCCGGAAGATCCGGGAAACGGTCAGGTGAATCGTGCCAATCGTAAATCAAAAGGTTATAATGGACGTACGTCAACCTGGCATTTGGAAGATGGCTCTTATCTGCGGTTGCAGAATGTGACACTGGGATATACTCTGCCGAAGAATCTGACCCAGCGCTTTTTTGTAGAAAAGTTGAGAGTATACGTTTCCGGACAAAATCTCTGGACTTCAACTAATTATAGCGGATACAATCCGGAAGTGAATGCCCGGCCGTCTAATTCTCTTTCACCGGGTGAGGACTATGGTACTTATCCATTGGCTAAAACATTCTTATTCGGATTGAATATAACTCTTTAATCATCCTTTAAAATACACGTTGTATGAAAAAATATAAACTAATACTATTCTTGTCAACTGCTTTTCTATCAGTTGCCTGTACAGATAGTTTCTTCGATTTGGAACCAAGTAGCAGTGTGCCTACCGATAAGGTATATAAGACAGCAGACGATTTTAATGTAGCTGTGATGGGATGTTACTCTAAATTGCAGACACAGGTTTCCTATTTTACGGAGTGTTGCGAATATCGGAGTGATAATTTGACATTGAGCGCACCTACTGCCGGAACGCAGGACCGTTATGATATCGATCAGTTTGCAGATAAAGCTTCTAATGGAATCCTGGAAAATGCTTGGGCGAATTTTAATAATGGAGTGTATCGTTGTAATCTTATATTAGATAGGATTGATGAAGCCAACTTTGACGCTACTCTGAAAAAACAATATAAAGGAGAAGCCCTTTTCATTCGTGCACTTACTTATTTTAATATGTACCGTCTGTGGGGAGGAATACCGATGACTAATAAGGTGGTAACAGTGGCCGAAGCTCTGAAAATCGGACGTAGTTCAGACCAGCAGGTTTATGATTTCCTTGTCGGTGATTTGAATCAGGTTATTAATGAAAGTATGTTGCCGTCTTCTTATGCAAGTGCCGATATGGGACGAGTGACTTCCGGTGCTGCAATGGCACTGCTCGGCAAGATTTACCTCACTTTCCATAAATGGACGGAAGCTCGAAATGTGTTATCTCAATTGATAGGTAAGTATTCTCTGATGACTACTCCGGACCGGGTTTTTGATGTAAATAATAAAATGAATGATGAGATCATTTTTGCTGTTCGCTTTAATAAGGATGTGGAAGGAGAAGGGCATGGATACTGGTTCTCTATTATTAACCTGACCGACGATACCAATCAGACAAAAGCGCTGAAAGAATGTTATAAAGACGGGGATAAGCGGAAAGATTTGATTACTTATGTAAAGGTGGAAGATAAGGTCTGTGTCATGAATAAATTTAAAGATATCAAGAGTGCGACTTATAACACTGTTGGTAATGACCAGATTATTCTCCGTTATGCCGATGTATTGTTGATGTACGCAGAAGCTTTGAATGAAATAAGCTATAGTAATTTGCAGAATTCAGAAGCCTTGGTTGCTTTGAATGCCGTACATACCCGTGCCGGATTGTCTCCGATTTTGATTACAGAGTTACCCGACCAGGATAGTTTCCGTAATGCGATTATGCTGGAACGTCAACAGGAATTTCCTTATGAGGGACAGCGTTGGTTCGATTTGGTACGTATGGGAGGTGCTAAGGAAGCCATGAAAGCGGAAGGACATATTATTCAGGATTACCAATTCCTGTATCCTATTCCCAAAACGGAATTGGAAAGAATAAACAACACAGAATTGTTGTGGCAGAATACGGGATATTAATAGGGTTAAACTAAAAGAATTCAGACAATGAAAAAAATAATATATAGCTTGTTGTTTATTCTCACAGTAGTTTTTACTGCTTGTGAAGAAGAGCTGCCAAAAGCGAATTTCGATTTATATGAACTGAAGTCACTTACGGCAACAGCCGGAGATATGAATGTGACTCTTGCTTGGGAGGCATACGAAAATGCCCGGCCTAATGAATATTTGATTCTTTGGACTTCCGGATCGTCAGACGCGGAAGGAGGTGAGATGACTGTGGATGCAAAAACAATGACTGCCACAATCAATAATCTGGTGAATGACGTTGCTTACACTTTTTCTGTACAGCCTCGTTATACAGGAGGATTGGCTAGTAAAACTACCGCTGCCTGTACGCCGAAGAATGCGAGATACCCGATTTCTGATCTGACGGCAGCAGCCGGCAATGAAAGAGTGCGTTTAAGATGGACAAAACCTGCCAGTGAACGTTTTACCCGTTATCAGGTTACTGTTAATCCGGGCAATCAGATTATCAATCTGGATGATACTTCATTGGAAGAATACATTGTTGACGGGTTGACTAACGATCAGGAATATACGTTCAACGTAGTTTGTGTTTATCCTACGGGCAATTCTATTCCAGTGGAGACTTCAGCTACTCCGGGATTGATCTATCCTATTCTTGCCAATACGGAACTGGTCGTGTGGGAACCTTGCGCCTTTGCTTATAACGATATGTATTTTATGGCAGGTGAAGTGAAATCGGTAAGCTGGGATTTTGGTGATGGTACGACATCAGGAGAAAACAATCCTGTACATGCATTTGCTACTACCGGAACTTATACAGTAGCTGTCACGGTGACTTATGTAAATAACACAACCGAGTCGGGTAGTCTGGCTGTTACAGTCGGCAATTATAAATGGAATTCTGTCGATTTGAACTTTGGCGGACTTACCGGATATGTAAAGACTTCCAATCCGGTGTTCTCTCCGGATGGAAAAACAATGTACATCCCAACATCTACTCCTGCAGGGCATTTATTTGCTATTGATGTAGTGAGCGGTGAATTCAAATGGGTGTTTGCTATCAGTCAGATAACGTATGGTGGAGGTGCGTTAGTGGCTTCTGATGGTACCATATATCAGTGTGTAAGAAATGCTACTATTAATAATGTATATGCTATAAATCCAAATGGAACCCAAAAGTGGGCGGTTAAATTGGATGCTGCGGTAGGTGCTTTTCCTGCATTGTCTGTCGATGGTGTTCTTTACTGTCTTACTAATAAGAGTACGTTGTATGCCCTCGATGCATCCAGTGGCGTTATAAAATGGCAACAATCCCTTGACGGAGCAACAGGTAGTGCGGTAGCTATTGATAAAGCCGGAAATGTTTATGCGGGTACAAGTGCTGCTATTTATGCTTTTAAACCGAATAAGGATCAGATATGGAAATTGGAAGAAGTAAATGTGACAGAACAGGCTACGTTTGCTTTGAAAGATCAGATGCTTTATGCGACGTTGAAAGGAGGCGGACTTGTTGCTGTCGATATGACAAACGGGACAAAGAAATGGACGTATCCGACTACGAAAGGAGATGCCTATTTCCCGATTGTAGATAAAAATGGTAATATCTACTTTACGGAGAAAGGATCGCAGACAGTTCATGCAGTAAATGCCAACGGGGCTAAAATCTGGGAGAAAAAAGTAGGCAACAATTTGAATTACAGTGGAGGTGCCTTGAGCACGGATGGTATTCTTTATATAGGTACTCAATCAGGAAACAAAGTATTGGGACTTGATATTACTAATGGAAACATTGTTTTTGAAGAAACTGTAGGACAACAAGTCATGGCAGCTGTTACTATTGGTCCGGACAAACGGCTTTATTGCGGAACGATCGGATCTGGTAATATAGGTGCTGTCAAAGCATTTGATATCAATAAGACTTTGGAGACAGACTCCTGGAGTATTCGTGGTGGTGATATTCAAGGTACAAACCGTCAAAAGTAAGTGATAATGAGAATCTCGGTTTTTATTGTATTTATGACGATGACAATGGGAGTATATGCACAGAAATATAAAGTAGGTACTACTACAGCTTTGTGGAAAGTACCTGCTTCCACAGATTTTTCTCAAGCTCGGTCTGTGGGGCTAGAGTATGTGGAAGTTGCATTTAACCAGTGTTATAGAGGCGTTCCGGCAAATGAGGTCATTCCTCGTGTTCGGGATATGAAAGCAAAAATTGATAGTGCCGGTATCAAAGTCTGGTCTATACATCTTCCTTTTTCCCGCACGCTGGATATATCGGTTCTCGATGAAAAGAAAAGGAAAGAAAATGTAGATTTTATGGCGGAGATGATTGAACAGTGTGCTCAATTTCAACCGAAATGTTTAGTTCTGCATCCAAGTTCCGAACCGATTGACGACAGTATTCGGGCACAAAGAATAGCCAATGCTTCCAGGTCTATCGCTTATCTGAAGAAGTATGCGGATCAGATAGGAGCACAGTTATGTATAGAGAATCTGCCGCGGACTTGTCTGGGAAATACTCCTGAAGAACTTTGGGAGATTATCAAAGACATTCCCGGTGTGAAGGTTTGTTTTGATACCAATCATTATACAAAAGGAACGACGGAACATTTTGTAGAAACCATTGGTGAACGTATTGGCACCATACATGCTTCGGATTTTGATTTTGTCAACGAGTGCCACTGGCTTCCTACGCAAGGCGATATTAAGTGGGGAAAGTTAATGCACGCACTCGAAGGAGTCGGTTATGAAGGAGTTTTCATGTATGAAGCGACTAAAGATCATGAAAGCCATGATACACGTCCAACACCGGAACGGGTCGTTGAAACTTTCAATAAAATAATAAATGATTATAAAACACTGAAATAAGATGGATATAATAAGAAAAATTCAATATTTACTGTTTTGCCTTTTGGCAATAGGTTTTGTTGCTTGCGATGATGATGACAACAACAGTACCGAAACAGGTTATGAAGGAATCCTTGCTCAATTGGCAGAGGAAGTGGATGCCACAGCACAACAGTTGTGGAGTTCTTCTCCTTTGATTGTCAATGCCGGACGTACTGCTACTTTGACCAAAATTCAGGGGTATGCGGATAAATGTAAAAATGATTATTTTGTCAGCTATCTGAATGGCTTCGACCAAGCAAGTACAAGTATGGAAAAGTGCGATCCTATTATCTATTTTTATCGGAGTGCATTTGACCGCGTGATGGATGGAATTAAAAACTCAAAAGTGGAAAATGGTACGGCAGAGATTTGGGCACTCTATAATATGGGGTATGTGGTTAAGACTCCGTCAGGGTGTTTTGCTATTGACATATCTCATCGTTGGGCAAAAGAACTGGCACCTTATATTGATTTTCTCTGCGTCACTCATAAGCATTCCGATCATTATAACAATGATCTTATTCAGGCTATGTTTGATTTAGGCAAACCGGTATTGTCTAACTACTTGAAGGATACGACATATCCTTATACCGCAAAAGGAGATAAAGATTATGAAATAGGAAAATTCAAAATTAAAACCTGTATCACCGATCACAACAATTCCGGGTTATCTAATTTTGTGACTGTATTTTCGATTGATTGTGGTGAAGATACCGGTAACTTCGTCTTTATGCATGTAGGAGACTCCAACTATAAACCGGAACAATATACGAATCTGGCTTCTCATGTGAATGTATTGATACCACGTTACGCTCCCAATGCACTGACTGAAAATAATATTCTGGGTTCAGGTGCAGGGCAGGTAGAACCGGATTATGTCTTGTTATCGCATATTCTGGAACTTGCTCATGCAGGTGTTGACGAATCGAGATGGTCATTGGAACTGGCACTCGAACGGGCTTCGAAGATTAACTGTGAACAGACCTATGTACCAATGTGGGGAGAAAAAATGGTCTGGAAAAACAATAAACTGAATTAAAATTCTTAATGTTTGCATTTATGAAACGGATATGTAACTTCATACTTCTTCTATGTTTGGTACAACTGGCTGTTGCCCAAAATAGAATAACTGAAATCAGAGAAAACCTGTTAGGAAATCATCCTGATAAAATACTGGTTGTATCACATCGGGCTGACTGGCGTAATGCTCCGGAAAACTCATTGCAAGGTATACAGAATTGCATTGATATGGGAGTCGATATGGTAGAGATCGATTTGAAAAGAACCAAAGACGGACATTTGGTAGTGATGCATGATAAAACTATCAATCGCACCATGAACGGAAAAGGGCTGGTAGAAGATTATACATTAGCGGAATTGAAAGCAATGCGTCTTAAAAATGGGGTCGCTTGTAAAACAAGACATCAGATTCCTACATTGGAGGAAGTCATGTTGCTCTGCAAAGGTAAGATAATGGTAAATATTGATAAGGGCTATGATTATTTTCAGGAGGCTTATGCCGTACTTAAGAAGACAGGAACAGTCGACCAGTGTGTTATCAAAGCCGGGCTTCCTTATGAACAAGTGAAAACTGAAAACGGTGCTGTGTTGGATAAAGTAATTTTTATGCCTATTGTACAGTTGCACAAAGAAGGAGCCGAAGCTATTATTGATAGTTACCAGACACACATGAAGCCTGCTGCTTATGAATTAGTATTCGACAATGATAGCCCGGAGGTTCTTAACCTGATAAAGAAAGTGCGTGATACAGGTTCTAACTTGTTTATCAATTCTCTTTGGCCCGAACTATGTGGCGGTCATGATGATGACCGTGCGGTGGAACTCCATCAACCGGAAGAAAGCTGGGGATGGATCATTAATCAGGGAGCGAAATTAATTCAAACCGATCGTCCTGCTCTGTTATTGGAGTATCTGCGCAAAAAGAAACTTCACGACTAACCGTATTTCTTCATGTTAAAACAGCTTATAAACTTTTACAAGGTCTCTTCACCGGGACCTTGTAACGGGGAGGCTTTGTCCTCTTCCGATGAACGTCGTCTGAAGTATCTGAAATGGTCTACCTTCCTTTCGGCAACTTTTGGCTACGGTATGTATTACGTTTGCCGCCTTAGCCTGAACGTCGTAAAGAAGCCCATCGTAGAGGAAGGAATCTTCTCTGAAACGGAACTGGGAATAATCGGTTCCGTATTATTCTTCACTTACGCCCTCGGAAAGTTCACGAATGGTTTCCTTGCCGACCGTAGCAATATCAATCGCTTCATGACTACCGGTTTATTGGTTACGGCATTAGTGAACTTATGTCTCGGCTTTACCAATTCTTTTATTCTGTTTGCTGTCCTTTGGGGGATTAGCGGCTGGTTTCAGTCTATGGGGGCCGCCTCCTGTGTGGTTGGTCTTTCCCGTTGGTTCACGGACAAAGAACGCGGTTCCTATTACGGATTTTGGTCTGCCAGCCATAACATCGGTGAGGCGTTAACCTTTTTGATTATTGCGTCTATTGTCAGTGTCTTGGGTTGGCGATACGGCTTCTTCGGAGCCGGTATTGTCGGTTTGCTTGGAGCTTTAATCGTGTGGAAGTTCTTTCATGACACTCCCGAGAGTAAGGGTTTCCCTCCGGTGAATGTTCCCAAACAGAAAAAAGAGATGAGTGCAACAGAAACGGCGGATTTCAATAAAGCACAGCGCCAGGTGTTGATGATGCCTGCCATTTGGATTCTTGCCCTTTCGAGTGCTTTTATGTATATCAGTCGTTATGCGATAAACAGCTGGGGCGTCTTTTACTTGGAAGCTCAAAAAGGGTATTCTACCCTGGATGCCAGTTTTATCATTTCTATCTGTCCGGTTTGTGGTATCATTGGTACGATGTTTTCCGGAGTGATTTCGGATAAATTGTTTGGTGGTCGTCGCAATGTTCCTGCCTTAATCTTCGGATTGATGAATGTATTTGCACTTTGCCTTTTCCTGTTGGTTCCGGGCGTACATTTTTGGATAGATGTATTGGCTATGATTCTTTTTGGTTTAGGAATTGGAGTACTAATTTGCTTTTTGGGTGGTTTGATGGCTGTCGATATTGCTCCTCGCAATGCATCGGGAGCTGCATTGGGAGTTGTTGGCATTGCCAGTTATATTGGTGCCGGATTGCAGGATGTGATGAGTGGTATACTGATAGAAGGGCAAAAAACGGTTCAGAACGGAGTTGATGTTTATGACTTCACCTATATCAATTGGTTTTGGATAGGGGCGGCTTTATTGTCAGTTTTTTGTGCATTGTTAGTTTGGAATGCGAAGCCAAAATAATAGTTGAATATTAGTGTTTTACTTAGATACTTTTTTCCTTTTAAACCAACGGGGCGTTTCTTTTAAAGGAACGACCCGTTTCTCACCGAGAAACAAAGTGTTCCTTTTAATGCAACATTAGCAGTCTTTTCAGTATTATTTCAGTATCATGCTTTTCCTTTGCCGGAGATAATTTATTATCTTTGTAACTTTAACCCGATAATCAATGAGTAGAATAATATTAAATACTAAGATTTGGCTGTTTGTGTTGTTGTTTGGAATGTCGTTTCCCGCATGGGCACAAAGTGATGATTTCACTACATGGACCAAGTTTAAAGTGAACCATAAGATAGATTCTCGGTTCTCTGTTTCAGGCGATTTAGAATTGCGTATGAAAGATGATGTAAGCCGGTTAGATCGTTGGGGACTGACAGTTGGTGGAAGTTATCGCCCTTGTTCTTTTTTGAATCTGGGGGTGGGATATGAAACCCACCTTCGGAACTTGGGTGATTCAGAATGGAAATTTAGACATCGCTATCATATATCTGCCACTGCCACCTTTCGTTATCAATGGTTAAAAGTGTCTTTGCGGGAGAGGTTTCAGCAGACTTATGACCGTGGTGATTCTGAAACTCGTCTACGTTCTCGTTTGAAGTTATCCTATGCTCCTACAAAAGGAATCGTTTCACCTTATTTCTCTGTTGAAATTTATCAAAGTTTGGATGACACCTCTTTTTGGAGAGCAGACCGTATGCGTTATCGTCCTGGAGTAGAGATTGCTTTAGCCAAACGTTGGTCATTAGATGCATTTTATTGTTATCAATATGCTTCTTCGCAAGGTAGACACATTGTCGGAATAGAAGTGGGATATTCTTTTTGAAATAAAAGACGAATAGTAAATGATAACTGATAGCTAATATAATAAGGTGGGCTTCAGAATGTCTTGTATTTGTATGTGCTGTGTAAATGTTTGATTATATGCTGTTTATGTATAATACTAATCTTTTCAAAGGAAAATATTTCTTTTCTTAATTATAATGTGTACTTTCGCTTCCACATTTCAAACTGTAATGTGGAAATTTAAGATTTTACAGTTGCAACAGACGTGTTGTATGGTTTTTCATAACCGAAAGTGAATACTTCCTCTTATGGCATTCTTTCTGCTTAATCAAGAATTTCTTTTTTTGAACTAATAGAAAAACAAAATGAAAACATGCCATAACCTATTTGTGGGAGTAGGTTTTTTTATCCTTTGTTGTACTATGTTTACTGCTTGTGTAAACCATATTTCGGAGGAAGAAGGGGAAATCATTAATAATGGAGATATTCCGTTGAAGTTTGTAGCTGATATTCATGAGATTATGAATACTCGTGTAGTAAACAATAGTTTTGGAGAAAAAGATGAAGTGGGATTATTTGCACTTGCAGGAACTACTACAATGCAAGAAGAACGTTATGCAGATAATCTTCATTTTGTGCGTTCATCTACTGGTGAGTTTGTATCTGATGAGTCGGTTTACTATCCGGATGATGGAGTAACATTGAATTTAATCAGTTATTATCCATATCAGAAGGGCGGGGTAGCAATGGGTGAAAGTTCCATGCAAGTGACCGTTGCAACAACTCAAGATAAACTGGATGATTATTCTCATTCTGATTTTCTAGTTGCTTCCAAAAAGGAAGTATTAGCTAGTAAAGATGCAGTTGCTTTGACTTACAACCACCAGTTCTTTCGCATGAAAATAGTCCTTGTCCCCGGAGAGGAAGAGAATATAGAAGAAATACTATCTGTGAAACCTACACTTTCGGTGAGTGGCTTTTATACTAAGACCATTTATGATTTTCAGAAGAAAACATTCTCTGCCTATTCTGAAGAGAAAGATATTACTCCTGCAGGAGAATGGGAAATAAAAGACGGTCGACTAGTAGGAAAAGAGCTTATTTTGATTCCCCAAGAGGCGACTGTTGGGTATCAATACATAACATTGGAAGCTGCCGGCAAACTATATACCAGTTTATTACCATCCACTTTACAATTGGAAAGTGGAAAACAGAGAGAGTTGGAAATAACGTTTGTATCGGCCGAAGATATATTAATGAGTAAAGTGAACGGAGAAATCGGGGATTGGGATGGAACAGAAGTGGATCATACCGAATCGGGTATTTTGCATAAATACATAGATGTATCGAAGCTGACTTTTGAAAAATCGAATGTGTACAAAGTGATACATTCGGGAAAACAAGTAGCCGAAATATGTAAAGAGTATCTTGTTACTCCGGATTTTTCTTCTCAAGCGATTGTTGCCTATCCGATGAAAGAAGACGGTAGCGTTAATTTATCTCAAGGGATTGTAGCACAGTTATTAGGAAAATCAGGAAAAGTGAATGGTGGAAGTGTATCATGGAATATGGAAGATCATTCATTAACCTATGTGGATGGCACCTTATTGGCTCGTCATAATGTTTATGTGCTGGCAGACGGAACAATCTCCTTATCAGTAACACTGGCAGATGATGTGTTACCTGTTTTGGCACAGGAAGATATTGTTCGTGATGTTCGTGGAGGAGTCATCCATAATTATCCGTTAGTGAAGATCGGAACCCAATATTGGATGAGGAGTAATTTGGAGGCATCTTTATATGTAAACGGTGATGCGCTCCCTAAATTGAATCAGGTAACAGCAAATCTAGCCGGATATTTGCAATCTACTACAGAGCATTATTTTTATACCGCTAATGTTGCGCTTTCCGGTAGGATCTTGCCAACTCACTGGAGTATACCGAATTGGGAAGACTGGAATATTTTAGAAGACTACTTGAAGGGGGAAGCTTCTTTGTTGAAGTCAGGGACCTGGTTGCCCCTGAAGACGGAAGAACAAGTGCAACCTGCAACTAATTTATCCGGTTTTAATGGTATTCCTGTAGGAATGTATGTAGGGGCTTTTCAAGCAGATTATGAGAACAAACATTTGGCATATTGGACATTGGACAATACAAATGCCACCATTGATACTAAGGTTTTCTACATGAAAAGTGATACGAATATCATAGAAGAATCTAATGCGGGTATTGATACGAAAGCTTTCGCTATTCGTTGTATTAGAAAGTAAATCAGTGAAAATTGCATCTCCTTTTCATAAATTGCTTATATTTGGGAAGTAAAACTAAATAAAAGAGAGAACTATGAAGAAGATAATAAATCCTTGGAAGGGTTTGGAAGGGTACAATTGTTTCGGTTGTGCTCCTAATAATGAAGCTGGAGTAAAAATGGAGTTTTATGAGGATGGTGACGAAGTAGTGAGCATTTGGAAGCCACGTCCCGAGTATCAAGGCTGGATTGACACTTTGCATGGCGGTATTCAAGCAGTTTTGATGGATGAAATCTGTGCGTGGGTGGTGCTTCGTAAACTACAAACGACTGGAGTGACTTCGAAGATGGAAACCCGTTACCGAAAATCTGTTGATACCAAAGATTCTCATATAGTATTGCGCGCCTCTATTAAAGAAGTGAAGCGGAACATTGTCATTGTTGAAGCAAAATTATATAATGAGGATGGAGAAGTATGCACAGAATCGATTTGTACCTACTTTACTTTCTCGAAAGAAAAGTCGAAAGACGAAATGCATTTTACGAAATGTGATGTAGAGCCGGAAGAGATATTGCCTTTAATTTGAAATAAAAACTCAAGTTTTTGTGATAAATGTTTGGTGGTTTCAAACAAATGCTTTACTTTTGTCGCAGTTAATAAAAGAAATATGAAATATACAACTACACATCATCATCATCATTTTCCTAACGAATAATCGGTGGGCGTGGATGATATTGTGTATAACTATATAAACGATAACTAAGGCTTGCCGAATACGGTAAGCCTTTTTTATTTCTCAACGCATATTATAATTAAAAATTAAATAAAGTCATGTTAAGAATCGCAGTACAAGCCAAAGGACGTCTCTTCGAAGAGACAATGGCACTTTTAGGAGAGTCGGATATTAAGTTGAGCACTACAAAACGTACCTTATTGGTGCAGTCTTCCAATTTCCCTATTGAAGTTCTATTCCTTCGTGATGATGATATCCCGCAGACAGTGGCTACCGGTGTGGCAGACTTGGGAATTGTTGGCGAAAATGAATTTATGGAAAAGGAAGAAGATGCGGAAATCATCAAACGTTTGGGATTCAGTAAGTGTCGCCTTTCATTGGCTATGCCGAAAGATATTGAATATCCCGGTTTGTCATGGTTTGACGGTAAGAAGATCGCTACTTCCTATCCGGTTATTCTTCGTAACTTCCTGAAGAAAAATGGTGTAAATGCTGAAATTCACGTGATTACCGGTTCTGTAGAAGTGTCTCCGGGAATTGGATTGGCTGATGCTATTTTCGATATTGTAAGCTCCGGTTCTACGTTGGTAAGTAACCGTTTGAAAGAAGTGGAAGTCGTAATGAAGTCGGAAGCATTGCTGATTGGCAACAAGAATATGAGCGACGAGAAAAAAGAAGTGCTCGAAGAACTGCTGTTCCGCATGAATGCGGTAAAAACAGCCGAAGATAAAAAATATGTATTGATGAATGCTCCGAAAGATAAACTGGAAGAAATCATTGCTGTATTGCCGGGTATGAAGAGTCCTACGGTGATGCCGTTAGCACAGGAAGGCTGGTGCTCTGTTCATACAGTACTTGATGAAAAACGTTTTTGGGAAATCATTGGAAAACTGAAAGGACTGGGAGCGGAAGGTATTTTAGTACTGCCGATTGAAAAGATGATTGTATAAATATATAGGTATCTAATAAAGTAGGAACCATGAGATTGATTAAATATCCCTCAAAAGAACAGTGGACGGAACTTTTGAAACGTCCGGCACTGAATACGGAAAATTTGTTCGACACTGTTCGCTCTATTATAAATAAGGTAAGAGCAGAAGGCGACAAAGCCGTCTTGGAATATGAAGCTACTTTTGATAAAGTCGCCTTGTCTGCGCTTGCTGTGACTCCTGAAGAGATACAGGTTGCCGGAACATTGGTAAGCGATGAACTGAAAGCAGCCATCTCCCTGGCAAAACAAAATATTGAAACCTTTCATGCTTCCCAACGTTTTATCGGAAAGAAGGTAGAAACAATGAACGGTGTGACTTGCTGGCAAAAATCGGTAGGAATCGAAAAAGTGGGATTGTATATTCCGGGTGGAACAGCACCACTTTTCTCAACTGTATTGATGTTGGCTGTTCCGGCTAAAATTGCAGGATGCAAGGAAATCGTACTTTGCACACCTCCCGATAAGAATGGAAATATTCCTCCGGCTATTCTTTTTGCTGCGCAACTGGCAGGTGTCAGTAAAATATTCAAAGCTGGTGGTGTGCAGGCTATTGCCGCTATGGCCTATGGAACGGAGAGTGTCCCCAAAGTATATAAGATATTTGGTCCAGGCAATCAATATGTGACAGCTGCCAAACAGTTGGTAAGCCTGCGTGATGTAGCTATTGATATGCCTGCCGGTCCTTCTGAAGTCGAAGTTCTGGCTGATGCATCTGCCAACCCGGTTTTTGTAGCAGCAGATCTTTTGTCACAGGCAGAACACGGAATAGATAGCCAGGCTATATTGATTACCACTTCCGAGAAACTTCAAACAGAAGTAATGACGGAAGTAGAACGTCAATTAGCCGAATTGCCCCGTCGTGAAATTGCTGCAAAATCATTAGAGAATAGTAAACTGATTTTAGTAAAGGATTTGGATGAAGCATTGGAACTGACTAACGCATACGCGCCGGAACACTTAATTATAGAAACGGAAAACTACATGGAAGTAGCAGAGCGTGTAACAAATGCCGGTTCTGTTTTCCTTGGATCGTTAACTCCCGAAAGTGCCGGTGACTATGCTTCCGGAACGAATCATACCTTGCCTACCAACGGTTATGCCAAAGCATATAGCGGCGTCAGTCTGGATAGCTTTATCCGCAAGATTACGTTCCAGGAAATTCTCCCGGAAGGAATAAAGGCTATTGGTCCCGCTATTGAGGAGATGGCGGCTAACGAACATTTGGACGCGCATAAGAATGCGGTCACAGTTCGTCTCAAAGCAATTCAAAATTCATAACTTAAAATTTAAAGAAGTGAAAACATTACAAGAATTAACCCGGCCGAATATCTGGAAATTAAAGCCTTACTCTTCGGCACGTGATGAATATAAAGGAGTCACCGCTTCTGTTTTCCTGGATGCAAACGAAAATCCGTACAATACGCCTCACAACCGTTATCCGGACCCTATGCAGTGTGAGCTGAAAACATTGTTGTCGAAAATTAAGAAAGTATCTCCCGAACATATTTTTCTCGGAAACGGTAGTGATGAAGCCATCGACTTGGTCTTTCGTGCTTTCTGTGAACCGGGTAAAGATAATGTAGTAGCTATTGATCCTACCTATGGAATGTATCAGGTCTGTGCCGATGTAAACGATGTGGAATATCGGAAAGTATTGTTGGATGATAACTTCCAGTTCTCTGCTGACAAATTGCTGGCAGCTACCGACGAGCATACCAAACTGATTTTCCTTTGTTCGCCTAACAATCCGACGGGAAATGATCTGCTTCGTTCCGAAATAGAAAAGATTCTTTGCCAGTTTGAAGGATTGGTAATGTTGGATGAGGCTTACAATGATTTCTCTAAAGCTCCGTCTTTCCTCGAAGAGTTGGATCAATATCCTAATCTCGTCGTATTTCAGACATTCTCCAAAGCTTGGGGATGTGCTGCTATCCGTTTAGGAATGGCTTTTGCTTCCAAAGAGATTATTGATATTCTTAGTAAAATCAAATATCCCTATAATGTCAACCAGTTGACTCAACAGCAAGCCATCGCCATGTTGCATAAACATTATGAGATAGAACGTTGGGTGAAAACTCTGAAGGAAGAACGTGACTATTTGGAAGCGGAATTTGAAAAGCTTCCATGTACCATTAAACTGTTCCCGTCTGATGCGAATTTCTTTTTGGCAAAAGTGACGGATGCCGTGAAAATCTACAATTATTTGGTAGGTGAAGGAATTATTGTGCGTAATCGCCATAACATTTCGCTTTGCTGCAACTGTTTGCGTGTGACTGTCGGTACCCGTGTAGAGAATAATACCCTATTGGCTATCCTTAAAAAATACCCGGGATAATTTATGAAGAAGAAAGTATTATTTATAGATAGAGATGGTACGTTGGTGATCGAACCTCCCGTGGATTACCAACTCGACTCATTGGAGAAGCTGGAATTCTATCCGAAAGTATTCCGTAATTTAGGTTTTATCCGCAGTAAACTCGATTTTGAATTTGTGATGGTCACCAATCAGGATGGATTGGGTACATCTTCCTTCCCGGAAGAAACGTTTTGGCCTGCCCATAATCTGATGCTTAAAACATTGGAAGGAGAGGGGATTACTTTTGATGAGATTCTGATAGACCGTAGTTTCCCGGAAGATAATGCGCCCACCCGTAAACCACGTACCGGAATGCTGACGAAGTACCTAAATAATCCGGAATATGATCTTGCCGGAAGTTTTGTGATAGGCGACCGTCCTACGGATGTGGAACTTGCCAAGAATTTGGGTTGTCGGGCAATCTATCTGCAAAATTCACCTGAAACCCTGAAAGAAAAAGGATTGGAAGAAGTCTGCGCCCTTGCAACAACTGACTGGGATCAGATAGCCGAGTTCCTTTTTGCCGGAGAACGGAAAGCGGAAGTACGTCGTACAACCAAAGAAACAGATATTGATGTGGCTTTGAACTTGGATGGAAACGGCGCTTGTGATATCTCTACCGGTCTTGGCTTTTTCGACCACATGCTTGAGCAGATTGGAAAACATTCCGGTATGGATCTGACAATCCATGTAAAAGGAGATTTGGAGGTAGACGAGCATCATACGATCGAAGATACTGCTATTGCATTAGGAGAATGTATTTACCAGGCTTTAGGTAGTAAGCGTGGAATTGAACGTTATGGCTATGCTTTACCGATGGATGATTGTCTTTGTCAGGTTTGTTTGGACTTTGGTGGTCGTCCCTGGCTGGTTTGGGATGCCGAATTCAAGCGTGAGAAGATAGGGGAGATGCCGACGGAAATGTTCCTTCATTTCTTTAAGTCACTAAGTGATGCGGCAAAAATGAATCTGAACATTAAGGCGGAAGGACAAAATGAACATCATAAGATAGAAGGTATTTTTAAAGCCCTTGCCCGTGCCTTGAAAATGGCAATCAAAAGAGATATCTATCATTTTGAACTTCCATCCAGCAAGGGAGTACTTTGATCTTTTTATAATAACAATATAGACTTATGCAGAAAAGAATCCTGTTGAGCCTACTTTTGGGAATAATCTTCTCTATATCTATTTTTAGTCAGAATCTAAAAGTAGAGAAGATTACTCTTCCTGATAGTGAATTAACCAATCTGTACAAGATCGATTCGGGTGTATATCGTTCAGAGCAACCTTCGCATGAAGACTTTAAAGCTTTAGAAAAGTATGGTATCGGCGAAGCTCTCAATCTCCGTAATAGACATAGTGATGATGATGAAGCCGCAGGAACAAACGTAAAGCTTCATCGGGTAAAGACCAAAGCTCATTCCATCAATGAAGAACAGTTGATTGAAGCATTGCGTATTATAAAGAATCGTAAAGCGCCGATTGTTATCCATTGCCACCACGGATCAGATCGCACAGGAGCTGTTTGCGCACTTTATCGAGTGGTATTTCAGAATGTTTCAAAAGAAGACGCGATTCATGAAATGACTGAAGGCGGTTTTGGTTTTCATCGTATTTATAAAAATATCATTCGGAGGATTAAAGAAGCGGATATAGAGCAAATAAGAAGAAAAGTTATGTGTACAGAGGGACTTTAGTATGTAATTTTGTGCAGATACATGTCTTGCTAAAATGTTGTATCGAAGCTATGATGAGGCGTTATATTTTCTCAACTATTCTCACTGCTATGAGAAAAAATACTCACTATAATGAGAAAATCTTCTCATAGGAATGAGTATTTTTTCTCATAGCAGTGAGAATAGTTTGATGTTTGTACTTCCCTATAAATTCTCTATTTCTTTAAGCCACATAGCTGAATTGGCATCACTAGGCATCCTCCAATCCCCCCGTGGACTAATAGAAATACTTCCGACTTTAGGTCCGTCCGGTAAGCAAGAACGTTTGAACTGCTGATTGAAGAAACGACGGAAGAAAGTGGAAAGCCATTTCTTGATGGTTTCTTCATCATACATATCTTTGAATGTCGTTTTTGCCAAATAGAATATCTTGGAAGGCCGGAAGCCGAAACGTAAGAAATAATATAGGAAGAAGTCGTGCAGTTCATAAGGACCTACCAAATCTTCTGTTTTCTGTTTAATTTCTCCGTTCTCATCCGCCGGAATCAATTCCGGGCTAATAGGAGTGTCTACAATATCAAGCAAAGTAGCTTTCGAGTTTTCGTCCATACCGTTTTCTGCCACCCATTGTACTAAATATTTCACAAGTGTTTTGGGAACACTCGCATTTACCCCGTACATGGACATGTGATCGCCGTTGTAAGTAGCCCATCCCAATGCAAGTTCGGATAAATCCCCTGTGCCGATAACCATTCCCCAAGTCTGATTGGCCACATCCATTAGTATTTGTGTACGTTCGCGCGCTTGCGAATTCTCGTATGTAACGTCATGTACATTCATGTCATGTTCGATGTCCTTAAAATGTTGGATGCAGGCATCTTTAATACTAATCTCACGGATGGATATACCTAATGATTTCATTAGATCGATCGCATTATGGTAGGTGCGGTCAGTCGTTCCGAAACCCGGCATCGTGATTCCGAGAATACCATTTCGGGATAATCCCAGTTTATCGAAAGTCTTCACGCAGACGAGCAGTGCCAGTGTTGAGTCTAATCCACCTGAAATACCGACTACGGCTGTTTTGGCTCCGGTGTGAACTAATCTTTGTGCTAGTCCGGCCACTTGGATAGAGAATACTTCTTCGCAATGTTCATTTAGCTCAATTCCTTGTGGTACAAAAGGATGGGCGTTGAACTTCCGGGTTAAGGTCAGTTCTTTGCTGTTGACAAATTCTGTCGCGATAGAAACTGCTTTCTTGTCTCCTAAATTTGCCTGATTAGCGGCGAAAGTAGTATTTATCCTGCGTTCTGCCCGGATGCGTTCCACATCAATTTCGCTGATAATCAGTTGCTCTTTCATACTGAAACGTTCGCTGCGTGCAAGCAGTGAACCGTTTTCATAAATCAGCCCATTACCGGCAAAAACCACATCGGTAGTAGATTCTCCAAAGCCACAAGACGAGAATACATATCCGGCAATACAACGTGCAGATTGTTGGCTGATGAGAGAACAAAGATAATTGTTCTTTCCAATGCCTTCATTATCAGCAGACATATTGAACAGAATCTCTGCCCCTTGCAGTGCCAGTGAGGAACTTGGAGGTATAGTAGACCAAAGGTCCTCGCATATCTCAATGCCAAAAGTCGTATCTGAAGTCTCAAAAAGCAGATTTGCACCTATGGGAACGATTTGTCCACACAGGCGTACGTTGTTTGTAGTCAACTGAAGCGCTGATGTGAACCAACGTTGTTCGTAGAATTCTTTATAATTCGGCAGATAGGTCTTGGCTGCAACTCCCAACACTTTCCCTTTCTGAATCACTACGGCTGCATTGATTACTGTCGAATTGACAACGACAGGCATGCCAACAATAGAAATGATATCTAATTGACGGGTGTTATTCAGAATTTGCATCAGCCCCATTTCTGCTTCTTCCAGCAAAAGTTGTTGTCCGAATAGGTCACCACAAGTATATCCGGTGATACTCATTTCCGGGAAAATAATGATCTGCACTCCTTTTCCTTCAGCCACTGTAATCAGACTTTCTATCTTCTCTACATTGAATTTACAGTCAGCCACTTTTACGTGTGGCACGGCTGCAGCTACTTTTACAAATCCGTAGTTCATCTTATACCTTATTTATATATAATGAGTGCAAAAATAGGAAATAGTTTTGAATAATTATCTTTTCTATATTGAATCCTCTTAATAAGCTATTTTGTATGAGTTGTGATGTTGTTATTTGAGCAATTAAAGTAACTATCAAAATGAACGTTTATATTCAATTATCATTGAAATATGTTGTGGATTTATTTTCATTTATGGGTTTGTGTACTTAAATATGTATCAAAAAGATATAAGTGGAAATTTGGTATAAAATATGCGACATATTGTTTCTTTTATCTAAATATAATATATATATTTGTAGCCAAAATAGAACAATATTAGAAGTGTATAACACCTAAACAGAACAAGTGATATTAGTGTTTAATTTATAACTTAAGAGAGCAGATGGTCATACATTTAATTCACACAGCAGTAACACGAAAAATCTATTTGGATATTTGGCGCAATATTAAGAATTTGCCAAGTTAGTCTATTCCTATTCTATATTTATAGATAATAATAGCCTGTCCCAAGTCGGTGCAGAAAATGCATAAACCGATTTTGGGAAAGGAGTGTATTATTCTACGCGAAGACTGCGTATTCCTTATTGTAGATAAATCTATAAAAATAAATCAATTTCATTAATTTAAAATCAAAGTATCAAAGATGAGAAAATCAATTCTCTTGTTTGTACTCTTTACTCTGACAAGTATCCCCCTGTTGCTTTTTGCACAGGGTGGATATCAGGTAACGGGACACATTATTTCGGCGGAAGACAATCAGCCGATGATTGGTGTGTCTGTTTTGGAGAAGGGTACGACGAACGGAGTAATTACCGATATGAATGGTAATTACAGTATCACAGTGACGAAATCTCCCGCCATTTTGCAGTTTTCTTACATTGGAATGAAAACGATGGAAAAGCAGGTGTCTGCTGCCACTCGCATGAATCTGAAGATGGAGAGTGATGCACAAATGGTAGAAGAAGTAGTGGTTGTTGCCTACGGTGTACGTAAGAAAGGTACGATTGCAGGTTCTGTATCTACGGTAAAAGCTGAAAAGATGGAAGATGTTCCTGCTCCGAGTTTCGATCAGGCACTGCAAGGGCAGGCACCGGGATTAATGGTGCTTTCTGAATCAGGTGAACCCAGTAAGGCAGCAACTTTTCGTATTCGCGGAACAAATTCAATTAATTCGGGGAAAGATCCTCTTTTTATATTGGATGGAGTGGCTATTTCAAGTTCAGATTTCAACACGATTAGTCCTAATGATATTGAGAGCATTTCAGTGTTGAAAGATGCTTCTTCTACTTCTATCTATGGCGCACGTGCTTCTAATGGCGTGGTAGTAATCACTTCCAAGCGTGGACGTATGGGGGAAGCTGCCAAGATTACTTTCCGTACACAACTAGGTTTTTCCCAATTAGCTTCAAAGGACTGGGATCAGATGGATACGAACGAACGTATTCAGTTTGAAAAAGAAGTGGGATTGGATAAAGGACAGGATTACGAGAAATTAAGTAAGATAAATATCAATTGGCTGGATAAGGTATACAATGACAAAGCACCCTTGCAGAATTACGAGTTGTCAGTAAATGGTGGTACGGAAAAGTTAAATTATTATGTTTCGGGAAGCTATTATGATCAGGATGGTATTGCAGTAGGTTCTACATTTGAGCGTGTTAACTTCCGTGCCAATGTGGAGGCGAAAGCTAATAAATGGTTGAAAATAGGAACGAATACAATGTTTACTTATCAGGAGGTAGAACAGAGTGATGATGGTGAATATGCATTGTGGGCTCCTATTTCCGCATCTTTTTTCATGTTGCCTTACTGGAATCCTTATAAGGAGGATGGAAGTCTGGCTCTTCAGGATGACGGCAGTTGGAAAGGAACGACGGAGAATCCGTTAGCATGGATGGAAAACAATCCGTTATCAAATAAGAAGTATAAACTTTTATCTACTTTCTATGCTGAAGCTACACCTATAAAGAATCTCACAATTCGTTCACAACTAAGTGCAGATTATGGTCATACTACTTCTTTTTATCGAAGTTTTCCGAGTTATAAGCCAAATAATAATTATGGAGGTGCCCAGCGTAGTTCGTATGATATGCTTAATCTGATGATTACAAATACGGCAAACTACCGTTTTATGTTGAATGATGTTCATTCATTCAACTTTATGGTTGGGCAGGAAGGAGTCGATTATCATTATGAAGGTTTTCAGGTTACGACTCGTGGACAGACAAATGATATTTTGACAAACTTGTCTTCCGGTTCTACCGCTTCATCATGGGGAGATCCCGTTACGGAATATTCTTTTCTCTCTTTCTTTGGTCGTGGTGAATATAATTATGATGATCGTTACTATGCTGACTTTTCGGTTCGTGGGGATGGATCTTCCCGTTTCGGAACAGATAAACATTGGGGAGCTTTTTGGTCAGTCGGGTTTATGTGGAATCTCCGTAAGGAGAAGTTCATGCAAAAATATAAATGGCTTACTAATGCGCAAATAGCGATTAATACCGGTACATCGGGCAACTCTTCTATTAATAACTATGAACATCTGGCTTTAGTTTCCGGTGGATATAAGTATAACAATGAATCAGGTATTGCTATTTCCCAGTTGGGAAATGAAGAATTAAGTTGGGAGTCTACATGGGCTACTAATGTGGCACTGCATTTAGGTTTTATTGATCGTATAAATTTGGATGTGGAGTTTTATAATAAGAAAACTACTAATATGTTGATGGCAGTTCCCATTTCTTACACAACTAGCGGTTTTGGAACTCGTTGGGATAATGTGGGAGCTATGCGAAACCGTGGTGTAGAAATTAATGTCAGTGCAGACGTACTTCGCATCAAAGACTTTACATGGAATGTGAACGCCAATGTTTCATATAATAAAAATGAGATAACCGAGCTTTATAATGGGATAACAGAATATGTAGCCTCTGATACTGGTAGAATGGTTGCGGTAGGTCATCCGTTAGGTGAATTTTATCTGAACCGTTATGCAGGAGTCAATCCTACTAATGGAGATGCTTTATGGTATACCAAAGACGGTGAAATTACTACAGAATATAATGAAAATGACAAAGTGATGCTGGGTAAGACACATGAAGCTCCTTGGCAAGGTGGTTTTGGTACTACACTTTCTTGGCAAGGATTTTCACTTTCCGCACAGTTCACGTGGGTGGCCGATCGCTGGATGCTTAACAATGACAGAGTCTTTCAAGAGAGCAACGGACTGTTCAGTGCCTACAATCAGTCAAAACGTATGCTTTATGATCGATGGAAAAAGCCGGGAGATGTGACTGATATCCCTCGTTATGGAGTTACTCCTCAACTAGATTCACGATTCCTGGAAGATGCTTCTTTCCTGCGTCTGAAAAATTTAATGCTTAGCTATACATTCCCACAGAAATGGTTGCAGCGGACTAATTTTTTAAGTAGTGCCCGTATTTATGCGCAGGGACAGAATTTGTTGACATTTACAAGTTTTACAGGGATGGATCCGGAGTCTACCTCCAATGTGTATAAGGCTCAATACCCTATGTCCCGTCAGTTTACATTCGGACTGGAAGTTTCATTCTAAAATTAATCAGTGATGATAAGAAAAATAAAATTATATATAGTTTTAGTTGCGGTATTGCTTTCGGCATCTTCCTGTCTTGATAAATATCCGCAAGATGCAATTCCGCAAGAAGAGGCTATTAAGACAGTGAGCGATGTACGCCAAGCTTTGGTCGGTATTTATGCACAGTTTAAAAATGCCAGCCTATATAGCGGATACTTGACTTTATTGCCTGATATTCAGACGGATCTGGTATACGCTGTTAAAGGATATACAAATATCTATGGTGATGTATGGCGTAATGAAATATTAGCTATCAATAAACAGGTGGAATATGTGTATGGTGGCTTGTATACTGTCATCGGACGTTGCAATTTTGTTCTTGATAACATTGCTGCTGTAGAGGCCAACACTTCAGATGATGAACAACTGGACAAGTTGGATACCTATAAAGGTCATATCTATTTTGCCCGTGCGCTGGCTTATTCAGAACTGTTGAAGTGTTTCTGTAAAGCTTATGAAAGTGACGAAGAAGCTGCCAATGAACTGGGAGTTGTACTGCAGTCCAGCTACGTTAATCCGGGACCTGTAAAACGTGCTTCTTTAAAAGATTCGTATCAGTTTGTATTGGATGATTTGGCTAGATCGGCCGAATATCTGGCTACGGATGATGACACTGAGGTTATTTATAATTCTGCATATTTCACGATTGGTACAGTCAATGCTTTATATGCTCGTATGTACCTGTATATGCGGAAGTGGGAGAAAGCTGTTGAATATGCTACTAAAGTAATAGATAGTAAGAAATATATATTAGCTGATGCAACCAAGCATAGTTATTCGGTTACTTATAATGATTTTGCATACATGTGGCAGTATGATAATTCTACTGAAATCATTTGGAAAGTAATGTTTGAGGTAAATTCCTATGGAGGGGCATTAGGCACTGTATTCCTCAATTATGATTATACATCTTATAAACCGGATTATGTACCGGCTAAATGGGCATTGGATACCTATGCCAATGCTGATTTACGCTATAATGCTTATTTCGCTACGGCAACGACCGGATTTTCTCATGGGTTGACTTGGCCTCTTTTGGTTAAATACATGGGAAATCAGGATTTTATAAGCCAAAGATTGCTGTGTGTATCCATGCCGAAACCGTTCCGGTTAGCGGAACAATATCTGATTCGTGCAGAGGCTTATTGCCGGATGGGAGCATCTTATTATGGAAAAGCAGGAATTGATATTTCTACTTTACGTATGGCTCGTTATTCTTCTTATGGTGGCTCTACTACGCTTACAGAAGAAAATTGGTTTAAAACTGTCAGTGAAGAACGTATGAAAGAACTCTTTATGGAAGGTTTCCGTCTTAACGACTTGAAACGTTGGCATGAGGGATTTGAACGTAAAGAACAAACTTCGACTATCTCTCCGGGTAATACGTTGAAGTTAGAGAAAGACGATCCTCGTTTTGTATGGCCTATTCCACAACATGAGTTGGATGCTCCTGGCGTGGATCTAGCACCTAATGAAAGCAATAAATAATGTATAAAGATAATATAGAGAAACAATGAAACGATTAATAACAGGAATAGTAACACTTACGACGTTGGCTGTCGGATTCTGGGGATGTAATGATCTTTCCCGGACGACTTACAGCGGTTCCGACTACGTGATGTTCTCCGATACATTATCTATGTATCCGGTGCAGGACAGCGAGAAATGGTTTGAGATTCCGGTAGTAGCTACGAATATATGCGATTATGACCGTTCTTTTGGTGTGGAAGTAGACGATAAGGCTAGTAATGCAATTGAAAAAAAGCAATATGTAGTTGAATCAAATACGGTAACCATTAAAGCAGGGGAGCGAGTTGCAAAGTTCCGGATGAAGGGTGTTTATGAAAATATAGGTAAAACTGACTCTTTGTCGGTTACATTCAATTTGCTTCCGAAAGATGAAAATATATGGGATTTGTACGGTACACGTACTCGTGTTCAAATGCAAAAAGCATGTCCTTTTGAACTAAGTACTTTTGAAGGCTATTGTCTATTGACTTCTTCTTTCTTTAATGCATATATGACGGATACGGAACATCGGTTATTGCAAGCAGAAAGAGACAATACGGAAGATAATACTATCATATTACATGATTTTTTCTACAAGAATTATGATCTTAAAATTAAGTATGATCCTTCCGATCCGTTGAAACCATTTGTAGAGTTTGATGATCAAATTATAGGTAGTACGGCAGAAGCCTTCGGAACCATTTACGGTAATGGAAAGCTGATGTGTACTCAGCCTGTTGCATACGATTCTTATTATAATGTATGCCAGAAATTCGTATTCTTATATAGCACTATTTATGTGGTGGGTAAAGGTACAGTAGGTACTTATGTGAATATCTTGGAGTGGATTAGTGATGAAGAAGCGGAACAGTATAAGAAAGAGGAAGGACTCTAAACTATAATCGGAAATAAATATGAAAGATATAATGAAATATTATTTGCAATTGATTACGTTAGTGTTTTGTCTCTTCGTATCTGCTTGCAGTGATGATGACGAGACTACAACGCCTGTATTCCCGGATTTGCAGAAAATAGAATGTGAAATCGGAGATACCAAGACACTGACTTTTGAGGCTGCCGATAACTGGATATTGACTTCCTCATCGTTATGGTGCTATTTTGAACAGGATGGTGAGAGGACGTTCGTTTGTTCAGGCAATGCCGGAAAGCAGACAGTCACTATCCATATTAGTGATGATGCTACCGAACTGTTAAAATCTTATAAGGCAGAGCTGACTATGAAGCTGGCAGGAAGCCAGCAGGTGATAGCGGAGGTGACGCGTCCGTCTACTGGTTATGAAGTTCGGGCTTTCAATGCGGACAAGTCTGTAATGTACACAGAAGAAAATCCTTTTGTCATCAATTTTGATGGAACTGACATATTGGTGTTAGAAGCTAATGAGGATTGGGCTTTGAAAAGTAACCCCGAATGGATGGAATTCAATCGTAGAGCATCAGACAGCGAAGTTGTATCTGGCAATGCCGGAGATAATGTCAGCGTCATTCCACAGATGATAATGCAATATAAAAAGAATGAAATTACCGGCTTTCTGACAATTGAAAGTAGAAGCGGAGCTGTTGCAAAAGTTCCTGTGAAGTATGAAGGTATTCCTGCTGATAGAATTATTGGTACTCTGAAAGACAACATAGAAGTCTCGGTTGATGGAGAAAGTTATACTGCAGGCGATAATAGTTATGATAGCGAGGGAGTTCCTGTAACGGTAATGGCTAAGAATGATGAATATACCTTGGTATGTGTGGAATATGTGGCAGAACGGAATCAGATGACATGGGAGCTTGAATATTCTTATACAATAATGGATTCCTTTAATCGTTGGCTTTGGATAGATGATGATAAAGAAGGGAATATTAATATAGCAGCAAGCGCAAATAATTCGAAAGCAAGAACTGCGTATGTATTAGCATTTCCTAACGTTATATATGCTGAAATTAAGGATCATCTATCCGATCTTGTTTTACTTGAAAAGGGGATTCCAAAGGAATATGATGAAAATATAATTGCTGATATAAAACAGGAAGGAGTGGCAGGAGATCTGATATCTTTGGTTAAAGAAAGTGGTGAACCTATTTTGGATGGTACAGGCAATCCTGTGAAAGCTGTACCTTCGGATATGCCAGATGAACAATTAGAAAGTGAATATGGTACTACAAATGTATTTTTGGTTTCATCGTTGACTTTAGGTGTTAATTATGATCCATTCCATATTATTGTAAATGGCTACTCCGGTTGGAATTTGCAAGCTGAAACTAAGCATAATGGTCAGGATACCGTATGGGAAGGAATTGAAGTTGAGGGAAGGTATATGACAAGTGCATTTGTCAATGTTTCAGGTATGGACGAAAGCAAGAATGGAACAAAGCCTATGGTTATTAAATTAATGGATAATGAAACTATTTTAGGAGTATTGCTGATTCAACCCCGATATGAGGATTGATAACATGTAAAATTTAGCTTATATGAAAACTAAGATATTATTTATAAAAATGTTTGTCCTTTCTTGCATGTTGTTTACTTTAGGGTTTACAGCTGGAAGTTGCTCTGACGATGATGACGTACTTCAGGCAGGATATGGATATGCTCAGTTCAAACTTTATAAAGGTGTTTCGACAGGTACACGTGCCAGTACGAATGAGCTGGATTATTTGCGTGATGCGCAAAAAATGAAAATCGTGCTTATCAATCAGGAAGACGGTACTGAAATTGTACAGACTGTCGGTCTGGAAGCGATGGGTGACGATAGTGAATTTGGCTTGAGAAGTGACAAACTTCAATTGATGGCCGGAACTTATCAGATTATCGGTTTCTATCTGTATAAAGCAGATGGAACTACGCAGGATTTGAAACAGATTCTTTCCGGCGAACCGGATAAAAAGACAATTTTGACTGTAGTAAATGGTGGGTTAGCTGTACAAGACATACAGGTGAAAGTAGTGAATCGAGGGATAGTGAAATTTACTATAACTAAAAAATTTCTACCATCCACTCGGGCAATAGGCGAAGATTATGTTTTCTCCGATATCAAATACATCAATGTAACGGTACAGGAACAGTTTACGAAAAAAGAGACGACTCTTGAGAATATTGCCGTAAAGTATACAGAGAAGCTGGATGATAGTGGAAAGAAGATATCCGTGGCTGTCAGTGATTCATTATTCCGTCTTTCTGCCGGTAAATATAAGATTAAAAGTTATACGACTAAAAAGAAAAATAAGGGATCTTTGGAATATGGAGAAGTAAACGGTGCTGACTTTGAAGTGCTGGATAATGTGACTACTGAAGTTAACGTTCCGATTAATTTCAGTAAAACTACCGGCAGTATTAAGGACTATCTTGTTCTGAAAGAAATGTGGGAAGCCTTGAAAGGCCCGTCTATTCCGGAAAAGAATCAGAAGGGATGGAGTTATTCGGGTACTACATATCCTTTAGGTACTAACTGGGATTTCAATAAAGATATTGATTTGTGGGGAGATCAACCTGGTGTCGATTTGGATGCCAAAGGACGTGTCACAGGTCTTTCTATCGGTGCGTTCGGTCCTGAAGGTGATATTCCTGAATCTTTGGGAGACTTAACGGAGCTTAGAACTTTATCTTTAGGTAATCATGCCGACCAAGTAGGTGATAATATCATTGAGAAGACGATGGGAACTGAATTGACTGAAGTACAGAAGAACTCTATAAGGAGTGATTATTATAATAAGTTTGTAAAGGTGGATATTGAATCGTATTTCTCCGAACCGATACAAGCTGCTTTGAAGTGGCAGAAAGAGGGGATACCCAGTCGTTTTTCTCAGCCTACTGTAAATAGCAAAGCCAATCGTCCTTCTTTGAAAGATGTCCCGGTCAATCGGTTGACAAATGGAATTCATAGAATACCCGCTTCTATTGGAAACTTGAAGAAATTGCAATATTTGTATATTGCCAACGGTAAATTCGAAGGATTTGAACCGGGGACTGACCTAAGTGGGCTGGAGAATCTGACAGACCTTGAAATTTACAATTGTCCGTCTATGACAAAACTTCCGGAAGAACTGAATAAACTGCCGAACCTTCAATCATTCAACTTGGCGAGTAATCCGAGTTTGGGAGATTTTCATGAGGATTTAGGTAAGTTTGTAGCCAGCGAAAGTATAAGTAAAACATTGCAGATCTTTTATTTGACTTATAATAAACTGACTGTTTTGCCGGATATGTCAATGGTGAAAAAACTTGGTAAACTGGATTGTGCATACAATCAGATTAAAAAGATTGAGAAAGCATTCGGTAGTGATGTTATTTTGGTACAATTGTCAATGGATCACAATCAGATAGAGGAATTGCCACGTGATGAAAGTGGACATTTCTGCGGATATGCTGATGTGGAGTCTTTCTCTTTTGCTTATAATAAATTGAAGAAATTCCCTAATATATTCAGTTCGCAATCTGTATATGTAATGTCTTCTGTTAATTTTTCATTCAATGAAATTGATGGATTTGAGGGTGAAGAGAATGGAACTTTTAATGGCGTAAATGCCAGTACGATTGCATTGGGGGGGAATAAATTGAAAAAATTCCCGAAGATACTGTTTGATACAAATTCTCAGGTGTCAGCTTTAGGACTGAACGGTAATGGAATAGAAGAGATACCGAAAGGTACATTCAATGCATCAAAATATTCGTATATGATGAAAACATTCGACTTGACTTATAATCACTTATCAAAGCTTCCGGATGATTTTAATGGGAAAAATATGCCTTTCCTTTATGGTGTGGATCTAAGTAACAACCGCTTTACGGAAGTTCCTACCGGACCGATGGACGCTGCCACATTAACTGTTTATGCTGTACGTAACCAGCGCGATGAGAATGGTAACCGCTTGTTGAGAAAATGGCCGGGCAATTTAGGCTTATGTCCGAGTTTGAGACAATTCTGTATTGGTGGAAATGATTTGCGAAAGATTTCTGATACGATATCATCGGCTATTATCGTTTTTGAGATAAAGGATAATCCAAATATCTCTCTCAATCTTTCCAATGTTTGCGATCTGATTAAAGAGGGAAGATATCTCCTCATCTACGATCCGGAACAGGATATTCGTGGATGTGATTATTTGAAAGAATAAATAGATAAATAACAAAAAAGAATCTATATGAAACCATTGTTTAAAATATATTTATGCCTCTTTGCAAGCTTGTGTTTTATTGCTGCTTGTGATGATTCGGATGAGGAAGGCATTTCTGGCTTCACCATCGATGCCCAGGAGTTCACCTTGGGTGCTACAGGTGGAATGGAGTCGGTGAAAGTAGCTTCGGGTACTAAATGGGTGGCAAAGGTCAACCAGCCTTGGGTGAAGGTGATGCCTGCTAATGGTGTCGGAAGCACTAATTGTGAGATTGTAGTGGATTCTACACTTTCTAATGATGTGAGACATGCTGTCGTGACGTTTGTACCGGAAGGACAGTCTAAGCAAGAACTGAAAATACATCAGACCGGATATGGAAAGATGATAGGTCTGGATAAATATGAAGTGGAAGTTGCCAGTATGGCCAACGAGGATAAAAGATATTTTGATATATCGGTGACTACAAATGTCAAATTCAAGGTCGATTATCCTTTGATGGGCTCTTGGGTGACTACTTCCAAAAGACAACCTGATATATCTTTGGATTATGGAGCTCGTCCCCGTACCATCAAGATGCGATTTAAGTGGGATATGAATACGGATCCGAAAGAAAGAATCGCTTCGATTAAGTTCCTTCCGGTGAACGAGGAAGATGAACTGGAGAAAGAGGTAGCTTTGACTATAAAACAGGAAGCTTCACCGGAAATAACAGATGATAGACGGGGAGATTCCATTGCTATTGTCATTGCAAGTACCAAATTGCGTTCAATGATAAGTTGGGATACCAGCGAACGTCTTGACTATTGGGCAGGCATAACCGTATGGGAGAGAACTGATAAAGGTGTGACTCCAGAACAAATCGGTCGTGTACGTTCTGTTGAATTCAAAATGCTGAATACAAAGGAGGAATTACCTGCTGAAATCGGTAAAATCAAATATTTGGAGACATTGGTTGTCGCTAGTAATACGAATACGCAGTTGCTTCCTGCTACTTATAGGATTGGAAACGCATTAAAGGGATTGCAGCATCTGAAGAATCTGACAATAAGTGCGATGGGTATTACAACTATCTCAAAATCAGAATTAGAAGGATCTTGTCAGATTTTAACTAAATTGGATTTGAGTAGTAATAACTTTACGGCTATACCGTCTGACTTGCAATTCAGGAACTTCCCGGAACTGACTCATTTGAGTTTGACAGGTAATCGTCGATACAGTTCAATTACAGATTTGAACGATACACGTGAAAATCTCGGCTTGAAATTTGATGCGAGTAATAATTATAATTTTAAGAACTTGTTGAAGTGGGAAAAACTGAAATCGTTGTCATTATCCTATAATTTGATATATGGAGAGCTACCTACATTCATCGGTTACGGTGGCCGACTGGAATCGGGTGTATATGCTTATACCGATGAAGATATTCAGAGTAACGATACATTAAACAGTGCAAGCAATGAGGTGAAGGCAAAATTAAAGACTATTCCAAGGATTCTGCCTAATGCCGAGCGGTTCACTATTAACTTGAACTTCTTGTCGGGAGATGATTTACCGGAATGGCTACTTTATCATCCGCGTTTCGCACGTTTCGATCCGTTCACTTTGATTTATACACAGGATTCTGGAAAGGATATGAATGGTAATGTTCCGGGATTTAAGAACGAACCTTCTAATTTGGAATGGTTTTACGAGCGTTATCCGAAAGCCAGACCTACATTAACTGAATATTGATTTGATTATGAAAAGAATATATTTAATTCTAATAGCCGCTGTAGCAATCACTTTTACATCCTGTTCCGACCGGGATATGGATACAGTGAAACCTGATACAGGGCAGGGAGCTCCAATTATTAATTTACCCGAGGGAGCGAGCCAGGGAAAAATAATGGTAAAATTCAAACCGGAAGCGGCATCCTTTTTGGATGCTGCTGTAACTCGCTCTATTGGAGGTGCGATGACCCGTTCGGGAATTTCGGATATGGATGTAATTCTGCAGCGAATCGGTACTCATAAATTGGAGCGTATTTTCCCGATAGATAACCGCACGGAAGAACGCACCCGCAAGGCAGGACTGAATCTTTGGTATGTTATCCATTTTGATGAAGATACGAATTTGGAGCAGGTGGCTAAAGATTTGTCGCAGGTAGCAGATGTGGCGAAAGTCCAATTTAGCCATATTATCCAACGTTCATACGATCCTAATGTGCGGGCAACAGTTCTCACCAAACAAGCAATGAGTCATGTGATGCGTAACACTCGCGCCATAAATGTCACACCGGATGATACCTATTTTAATCTACAATGGGGGTGTAAGAATGATGGTTCTATTCTTCAGAATGAAGACAAGAATGACAAGGGTGACAAGGTGGTACCTGCTGTAACGGGGGTTGATGTAAATTGTGGAGAAGCTTGGAAACTTTGTACGGGAGATCCTTCCATCATCGTAGCTGTGCTTGATGAAGGTGTGATGTATGATCATCCTGATTTAAAGGGGAATATGTGGGTGAATGAGGCCGAAACATTTGCTTCAAAGGAAGATGCTGATGGAAATGGTTATGCCGGTGACCGTTATGGCTACAATTTCACAGATGATAAAGGTTATATTTCTTATGATGACCCGAATGATACCGGACATGGAACTCATGTGGCTGGGATTATCAGTGCAGTGAGAAATAATGGTGAAGGTATTAGTGGTATTGCAGGAGGGGATAAAGCTAGTAATATAGGTGGTGTAAAGATAATGAGTTGTCAGGTGTTTTCCGGTTCTAAAGGATGTGACCTGTATCAGGAAGCGAAAGCCGTGAAATATGCAGCAGATAATGGTGCCGTTATTTTGCAGTGTAGTTGGGGATACAATTCGGGACTTGCCAATCCCATTAGCGGATATAGTCCGGGTTATACTTCTGATAAAGCCTGGGTAGACAGTGCTCCGCTGGAGAAAGAGGCTTTTGACTATTTTATTCATAATGCCGGCTCGCCAAATGATGTCATAGACGGAGGTATCATCGTGTTTGCTTCAGGTAATGAATATGCAGCCATGGCCGGATATCCGGGCGCTTATCCTGATTATATTTCGGTAGCGGCCGTAGCAGCCGATGGTACTCCATCCAGTTATTCTAATTATGCGCATGGAGTTTCTATCTGTGCTCCAGGTGGAGACAGTGATTATCATCAGAGTCCCAAAGGTAAAATATATTCCACAATACCATCTTCTGCCAGTGAAGATGGTGGGAATTATGGATACATGGAAGGAACGTCACAGGCTTGTCCACATGTTTCGGGAGTAGCCGCACTGGGACTTTCTTATGCTGCCAAATTGCATCGTCATTTTCGTGCAGATGAATTCCGTAAAATGATGTTGGAATCTGTCAAGCCGGTAGAACCATATTTCACGGAAATGAAAGTATATTGGTACACAAATGCTTCATTTGGCCAAATTGCAGCCGGACAGATGGAACCTGCTGCTTATACAGGTAATATGGGTACAGGACTGATTGATGCCTATCAGTTATTGAAAGCTGTTGAGGGCAGAGGTGTCGAGATGACTGTTCCCAATATGTATGTGTCCGTTGGTGGTACAAGTAAGATCAATTACTCCCGTTATTTTAAGAATGGAGAGAATATGACTTTCTCATGTAAAGTTGATGATAGCTCGATAGCTGTTTTTCTCACTGCGGAAGACAACATTACTTTCACCTTGAAAGGATTGAAAGTGGGGTCTACGAAAGCTACCGTTACGGCGACTGACGGTACCAAGCAAGATTTCTTTATTACTGTTCGTAAAAACGATAGTTGGTTGTAAATGTGATTATGAAACGATACTTTACCGGAGCCATCAAGTATGGACTGTTCTTTTTCTTTCTTCTGTCTTCTGCGCATAGTTTTGCGCAGGAAACAGGATGGGAGCAAGTCTTGCAGTTTGAATGTACTGCAATCAATATAGGGACTTTGTCGGAAGACGATGCGCCAGTAACGTATCATTTTAAATACTGTAATGTAAGTAAAAAAACGGTGCGTATCTCTAAGTTGACTACTTCCTGTGGCTGTACGGTAGCCAAGTGTAATAAAGACTTGGTACAACCGGGGGAACGGGGAGAAATCAATTTGGTTTTTCATCCTAAGGATCAGGCTGGTGATTTGTATCGGGAAGCATTTGTCTATACCGATCTCTCCGGAAAGAAACCGATGATCAGGCTGGTACTTACTGGTAAGGTATCACCTACCAGCGACCAATGGAAGGGATATCCCGTAGCTATTGGGAATACATTGCGACTGAAACGGAAAGAATGGCAGATTAGAGTGCTTTCTCGAGAAGGAATGCAAGTGGAAAGATTCATTTGTGTCAATACAGGAAAGCAACCTTTAAATTTGTCAGCCTTGATGCTGCCGGAATACATTCGTTTTCGAACAGAGCCGAAAGTTATTCTTCCGGAAACGGAAGCCGACATGATTCTTTCTATTGATAGAAGTTTGTTGCCTCAAAAGAATGAAATTACATTTTGTTTGGTCTTGGACGGCATTTCAGTACGCCCTTCTGAACGGACAGTACAAGTGAAATTATTGTTACAATAATAAATAATATAAAATATGTATATGAAAAATATATTCAGAATAATGCTACTACTCACCACGATGCTGTTTGTGTCATGTGGGGATGATGATGAAGTAAAGCTTCCTGATACTAAGGATGTAAATTATGCGAATATCGCAGGAAGCTGGCGATTGAGTGAATGGAATGGAGAAAACCTGGAAGGTGACACACGTTACTATTATATAACGTTTGATCGGAAGGAAAAAGACGGAAAACGTTCTTACACTATTTATACGAATCTCAACAGTGCTACATCTGAGCAAATTCCCGGTTCTTTTCTTTTGAGTAAAGAAGATGATTACGGAGATATTATTAGCGGTACTTACTATTATCAGCTTGATACGGATGATGAATGGGAATATTCATACATTGTTTCGGGGTTGACTGATACTTCGATGATATGGACTGCCAAAGAAGATATGGGAGAAATGAAAGTTTATACTCGTTGTAATGAAGTTCCGGCAGATATCATAGCCGGAACAAGAGCTTCATTCTAGTTGTATTCTGTTTCTTACTTTATTGCCATCAGATTTTCTTGAAAATTGGGGCATCTTTTTATAATAAAACCGTTTAAGCAAATCTTTGTATTTAAACGGTTTTTATTTTTGTATTTATCTTTATTGGTACAAGACCGCACAAATAAAATCAAAGATTTATTTGGAAATAAAATAAAGACTTCTTATCTTTGCATTGGATTTATAATTGTAATGAATACAACTTTGAAAAGAAAGGAAGATAATGAAACCATACGATCGATTATTAGAGCATAATATCAAGCCTTCCATGCAACGCATCGCTATCATGGAATATTTGATGGAGCATCCGATTCATCCGTCGGCTGATGATATTTACACAGCATTGTCTCCTTCAATGCCGACACTTTCAAAGACAACGGTTTATAATACTTTGAAATTGTTTTCCGAACAGGGTGCGGCATTAATGCTTACGATTGACGAAAAGAATACAAATTTTGATGCGGATACTTCTGTACATTCCCATTTCCTTTGTAAACGTTGCGGACATATTTATGATTTGAAATGTCCGGAAGCGATTAAACAAGTGGAAAATCTGGAAATGGATGGTCATCAGGTATCGGAAGTTCATTATTATTATAAAGGTATTTGCAAGAATTGCTTAAGTAAAGATAAAGAAACACGTATTGACTAATTAATTTAAAATTGAGAAGAAAATGAAGAAATTTAGATGTACTGTATGCGGTTACGTTCATGAAGGTGACGCAGCTCCTGAGAAATGTCCATTGTGTAAAGCGCCTGCCAGTAAGTTCGTAGAAGTTGTTGAAGTAGAAGGTGGCGCATTGTCTTTTGCTGACGAACACGTTATCGGTGTTGCAAAAGGTTGTGACGAAGAAATGATTAAGGACTTGAACAATCACTTCATGGGAGAATGTACTGAAGTTGGTATGTATTTGGCCATGAGCCGTCAGGCAGACCGCGAAGGTTATCCTGAAGTAGCTGAAGCTTTCAAACGTTACGCTTGGGAAGAAGCTGAACATGCTGCTAAGTTTGCAGAACTGTTGGGTGACTGCGTATGGGATACTAAAACTAACCTGCAGAAACGTAAAGACGCTGAACAAGGTGCTTGCGAAGACAAAAAACGCATCGCAACTCGTGCTAAAGCTCTGAACCTGGATGCTATCCATGACACTGTACACGAAATGTGCAAAGACGAAGCTCGTCACGGTAAAGGTTTTGAAGGATTATACAACCGTTATTTCGGTGATAAGAAATAATTAAGCCTAATAAACTCTTAAAAGGTCTGTATTCCACAACGAATACAGACCTTTTTTATTTATATTTGTCTATCAATTTTTAAATACCACAGTTATGAGAAAAGTACAACTATTGTTAGTTTGTTTAATGCTTTCAGCGGCTGCCTTTGCTGCTGATAAGGTGATTAAATTGCCGAAGCCTAATTTAAACCGCACTGGTGCGGTGATGAAGGCATTGTCTGAACGACATTCAACTCGCGAATATGCTTCGAAAGCATTGAGCCTGGCTGATCTGTCTGATTTGTTGTGGGCTGCTAATGGAATAAACCGTAAGGAATCCGGAATGAGAACCGCTCCGTCAGCGTTGAATAAACAGGATGTGGATGTATATGTAGTGTTGCCTGAAGGAAGTTATCTGTATGATGCGAAAAATCATCAGTTGACACTGATAGCTGCGGGAGATTATCGTGGTGCAGTAGCTGGTGGTCAGGCGTTTGTGAAAACAGCTCCGGTATCATTGGTTTTAATCAGCGATCTTTCTCGGTTTGGTGATGCCAAAAGTGCACGCAGCCAGTTGATGGGGGCTATGGATGCCGGTATTGTTTCCCAAAATATTTCAATCTTCTGTTCTGCTGCTAACTTGGCAACAGTACCACGTGCTTCGATGGACAATGAGCAGCTAAAGAAGGTTTTGAAATTAAAAGATAGTCAGATGCCAATGATGAATCATCCTGTAGGACACTTCAAATAAGGATTCGCAGGAAGCTTATAAGCCGTATAAAGAAGATTTATAAGCCTATAAAAAAGAGTGACGCTATCTCTATCGGATACCGTCACTCTTTGCTTGTTATAGCGTCACTATCCTGACCGGATACCGTCACTATATTTTCTTCATTATTTCAAGAGAAATTCATCAATCGCTTTCTTGTAAGTTGCTTTATCAGCAGCTCCACGGAAAAGCTGTGGATCCCCTTTCATCGGAATGAACACAAACAATGGAATACTTGTAGCATTAAACAAAGCTGCCAGTTCTTTTTGTTTTTCCACGTTAACTTTGTAGATGACAATTTTCCCTGCATATTCCTTTGCCAGTTCTTTCATGATAGGAGCTGTCTGACGGCAAGGTCCGCACCAGTCTGCATATAAATCGATGATGGCGGGCTTGTCGCCTTTGTATTTCCACTCCTTTGATTTCTCATAATCGAAGACGTCTTTCAGAAACATGTCTTTGTCCATTACGACGACTTCACCGTTACCTGTTACCTCTTTTTTACCTTGATTGGATTCCCCGCTGTCATTGAAAGCGTATACAATCACGCTTACCATGACAAGGGCTACCATTACTAATACTTTCTTCATTCGTTATCTTTATCTTTTTAACTATAATGCTTTTCAATAACCCCTTGCAGCTCGCTGCTATGGATTACACCGGAATGTCTCCAGACAGCCTCTCCGTTTTTAAATAATATAAAGGTCGGGACAGCTTGTATGCGATATTTAGTAGCCAGGTCTTCATGCTGGTCAACATCTATCTTTGCAATACGTGCTTTATCTCCTACAATTAATTTTAGTTCTTCTAAAACTGGTTTCATAGCTTTACAGGGTCCGCACCATTCTGCAAAGAAATCAACTAAAACCGGTACCGGTGACTGTATTAAATCTTCAAACTTTTCCATAATCTTTCCTTTCTTAGAGTTAAATGACAGTCATTGAAGACTGCAAATATAAATCCTATTTTATTATAATAACGAAAAAAGGTCGTTTTTGTTCATAGAATAGTCATTGTAGAGTCATCATCTTGTAATGTGAAAGAGGGAACTTTGCGTATCGAAAAATAATAGAACTATGAAATTCTTATTTATTGTTCAAGGTGAGGGGAGAGGGCACTTTACACAGGCGATCACCCTCGAAGAAATGTTATTGCGTAATGGACACGAAGTAGTGGAAGTCTTGGTGGGAAAAAGCTCGACACGTACCTTGCCGGGATTTTTCAATCGGAGCATTCACGCACCAGTGAAGCGCTTCATTAGTCCAAACTTTCTGCCTACAGCAGATAATAAGCGGGCAAATCTGACGAAAAGCTTTGCATACAATTTATTGAAACTACCGGAATATATCCGTAGTATGTATTATATAAATCAGCGGATCAGGGAGACAGGGGCGGAAGTCGTCATCAACTTCTACGAACTTTTAACCGGACTTACCTATGCACTCTTCCGCCCCTCTGTTCCGTATATTTGCGTTGGACATCAGTATTTGTTTTTGCATCATGATTTCGAGTTTCCGGATAAGAGTTCGTGTCAGTTATGGATGTTGCGTTTCTTTACCCGGATGACTGCTCTGAAATCCTCGAAGAAGCTGGCTTTATCTTTCCGGGAAATGGAGCAGGATGATAATAATCAGATAGTAACTGTCCCTCCTTTGATTCGTCAGGAAGTGACAGCTATCCGGCCGGAAGAGGGGAATTATATTCACGGATATATGGTCAATTCCGGGTTTGCCGATAGCGTGGAGCATTTTCATGCAAGGCATCCGGAAGTCCCACTAACATTTTTCTGGGATAAATCGGATACCGAGGAGGTGATACGGGTGGACGAAACATTGAGTTTCCATCAAATAGATGATGTGAAGTTTCTTAATGCTATGGCAGGTTGCAGAGCTTATGCCAGTACGGCTGGTTTCGAGTCTATTTGTGAAGCAATGTATCTTGGAAAACCAGTGTTGATGGTCCCGGCACATATTGAACAGGACTGTAATGCGTATGATGCAATGAAAGCGGGAGCAGGAATAATCAGTGATTCCTTTGACTTGCAACCGTTGCTCCGTTTTGTCGGGAAATATGCCCCGAACCGTCACTTTATTTATTGGGTTCGCAGTTGTGAACGTCGGATCATCCTGGAACTGGAGAAACTGGCAGCCTCACAATCAGAAATAACTTCAATACCAACATTCAATAATTATTTACCAATATGAAACTGAACAGAACAGATTATGTGCTTGAAAGCGCATCGGATGGTGGCTATTATGCCTGGTTGACTGTAAATATGCACTGTAACGCTTATGGAGAATCTCCGGAAGAAGCAATTCAGAATTTACAGAATATAATGAATGAAATGATTGATGAGATGTATATGGTGGAAGAGTTTATATAAATTGAAAATAGAGAATTAAAAATTGAGAAATATAATGCCAGATGGCATAACTTTTATTTCTCAATTTTTAATTCTCAACTCTCAACTTACTCAATGCTAAGTTCGTCGATGATATGAGAGGCTCCTGCGTATTTATCGATGATAAACAAGGTATAGCGGATGTCAACACAAGCGGCTCGCTGCGATGAAGGACGGAAAGCAATGTCTCCTGTTAAGCCTTCAAAGTTGCGGTCGAAAGCAGTTCCAACCAACTGACCTTTGCTGTTAAATACCGGACTACCGGAATTTCCTCCTGTATTGTCGGTGTTTACAATAAAGCAGACGGGCATTTCACCGTTTTTACCATAGCGTCCATAATCCTGGGATTTATACAGCTCTTTCAATTTTTGAGGCACTACAAATTCCCAGTTACCCTGATCTTCTTTCTCCATTACACCTTTGAGGGTGGTATGAGCATCATACACAACACCGTCAGCGGGTTCATAAGAAAGTACCTGGCCGTAGGTCAAACGTAAAGTTGAATTGGCGTCCGGATAAATAGGTGTACCTTTTTCCTGTCTCATATCCATCATGCCTTTCACCCATACTTTATGAGCAGCGTCATAGTTCTGATTTGCTTCTTTCATGGCAATGGCTGTTTTCAAGATCCCGTCGGTAATAGAATATTTGAATAATACCATCCAGTCATATCCTATTTTATACAAACTTGGTTTCTTGATAAACTTTTCAAAGTTTTTAGGATTGCCAAAAATAGAATGTTCAAAGCATGCATCGACGAAGGCATCGATACTTCCCTTGAAGCGGGAATTGATGATTTCGAAGATGTTGATTCGTTGTTCCTCCGGAATATAGTTGGCATAAGTTTTCAGCATCTCTTTGGCAACCATCCGTTCTACTTCGGGGAAGGGGACAGAAGCAAAATACTTATCAGCTTCTTGCTTTAATTTTAGCTTCGCCTCTTTTATTTGCTCTTTATCTTTTGATTTTAGAGCGGCAACCAATTCCATCGTGGAAGGGATGCGCATAAAATCAAGGGCGGTGACCAATGCTTCATTGATAGCCTGCTGATGATAGATCGCGTCACGGCGATGAGCCACAATAGAACGAATCTCATCAAAAGCTTTCTGATATGAATCATCTCCTTTTTCACGGCCACGGGCTAATAATTCCTCTTGTTGCGCACGTTTGGTATCCAGTACGTTGAGACGTACCAGTCCTTCATTCATACCGATGGCATTCTTCCAGTAGTTGGCTGATGAAGCATATTTGCTCGCATAATGAATACGTACGGCAGGATCTTTCAGCATTTGCTCCATGAGTACTTTCTGACGGGCTCCACGTACATGCTGGCGCATAAAGTTGGTCGTTTGCATCCGTTCTTCCACTTCGTCGGAAATCATATATCGCCAGTTACGTCCCGGAAATCCCATCACAAAGGTGAAATCTCCTTCCTGAACTCCGGCAATGCTGATTTTCAAGTGTTTCTTTACCTGCAAAGGGACGTTGTCTTTTGAATATTTTGCCGGTTTTCCGTTCTTGTCCGCATAAATACGGAAAAGGGAAAAGTCGCCTGTGTGACGAGGCCACATCCAGTTGTCGGTATCTGCACCGAATTTGCCGATGGAAGAAGGAGGAGCGCCCACCATACGAATATCACTGTACACCGTTTTGATGAACATATAATATTTGTTTCCTCCGTAAAAAGCCTTGAGCTCCAGTTTTGTTGCAGGAGTTATTTCTATGTTCTCTGCTTTGGCGAAACGTTCTGCCACGGTGCCCAGATAACTTGGTGACAGGTAGTTGACACCTTCCGGGTCCGGATCTTTTTTCAGTTGCTCATTGACGTAATCGGTCACATCCAGAATCCGGTCGATAAATGTAACGGTCAATCCCGGAGTAGGAAGTTCCGCGTCACGATTCATAGCCCAGAAACCATCTGTCAGGTAGTCATGTTCTACATTACTGTGTTGCTGGATAGCTCCATAACCACAGTGGTGATTCGTCAGTACCAGTCCTTCGGAAGAGATAATTTCTCCCGTACATCCTCCTCCAAAGTGTACCACAGCATCTTTCAGAGAAAGACCGTTCGCATCGTATACTTCTTCGATCGGAATTTCAAGACCGAGTTCGCGCATGGCAACTGCGTTCTGGGTTTTCAGATCGGTTAGCATCCACATGCCTTCGTCGGCGTGGATGCTAAGAGTTGCCAGTGAAAATAGGACAAATAGGATTTGTTTTCTCATTTATTCTACGATTGTCATTTCATTAATCAGGTGTCCGCAGTTGCCTAACTTCTCCAGAATGAACAGGACATAACGGATATCCAGGTTAATGCAACGTTGCAGGTTGTTGTCGAAGTTGATGTCACCGCTCAATGATTCCCAGTTACCATCAAAAGCACAACCGATCAGTTCTCCGTTTTCATTCAATACCGGGCTGCCGGAATTACCGCCGGTGATGTCATTGGTAGACAGGAAGCAGACAGGCATATCACCGTTCGGTAAAGCATAACGGCCATAATCTTTCTTCTCAATCAGCTCTTTCAGTTTGGCAGGTACAACGAACTCGCGGTCTTCCGGATTTTCTTTCTCAAGAATTCCTTTAGTGGTGGTGTAATAGTTGTAGTGTACGCCGTCTTTCGGATCGTATGGTTTCACGTTACCATAAGTCAGACGAATGGTAAAGTTTGCGTCCGGGTAAGAGGGGACAGGCAATTTCATTTCGCCCAGACCACGAATATAAGTTTTGTGCAGCAAAGCCAGTTCCTGATCCATGTCCTTGAGCTGGGAAACCAGTTTATCCATCAAGTCATATTTAGACTGGCAGTATTGTAATGCAAGATCGTTGTCGATTGCTTTCACTGACGGCTTCTTCGTAAACTTCTCGAAGTTTGCGCGGTTGGCAAAAATAGAGTTGTCGTACATATCATCAACAAACTTGTTGTAATCGCCCTTATATTTCTGCTCAATTACTTTGTAGATAGACGGACGCTGGTTAGCCGGAACCATTTCCGCATATAACGGGAACAATGCTTTAGCAACTTTGCGGTCTACTTCATGGTCATAATCTTTGTTGTGGATACTTTCGTAAGTGCTTTCCAGCGCTTTCATACGTGCTTCGATCACAGAGTCGTTCTTTTCAAGCAATGCTTCACGTGTTTTAGATAACATGACATTACCAAATTCGATAGCTCCGAAGAAAGTCTCTCTCAAACAAGTATATTGATAATTGAGAGGGGTTGTTTTAGCTACCAGGTCATCGATGTTCTTCACGACTGCCGCATATTCGGCATTGTTTTGTGCCTTTGCAAATTCTGCGAATTTAGCTTCCTGTGCAGCTTTCGTTCCCAACACATCATTATCGATGATGGCTTTATTCATACCGATGGAGTTTTTCCAATAATTGCTGGAACCCGCATACTTGTTAGCATACTGAATACGGATTTTGTCACTGGCATTCATCACTTCTTTCAGGACAGCCAAACGAGCGCCACGAATACGGATACGCGGGTCGTTCTCCGATTCCATACGTTCTTTCACCTCTGATACAGTCAGGTAACGGCTCGTGCTTCCGGGGAATCCCATAATCATTGCGTAATCTCCTTCTTTCAACCCTTTGATAGAGATAGACAAATGTTTCTTTGTTTTCAGGGGAACATTGTTTTCACTGTATTCTGCCGGTTCACCGTTCGCGTCAGCATAGATACGGAACATGGAGAAGTCGCCGGTATGGCGCGGCCACATCCAGTTGTCTGTCTCGCCACCGAACTTACCGATAGAAGAGGGGGGAGCAGCTACCATACGTACATCCGGATATATTTTCTTATAAAAAAGATAGAATTTATTTCCGGCATAGAACGGAAGAGCCTGCGGAACAATTCCTTTTTTGTCTGCCAGGTCACTTTTGAAATAAAGGTCATGAGCCAGCTTTTGAAGGAATGTATTGCTGAATGATTCGGATTCGGTGATTTCCTTCGCTGCAATTTTGGCATTGACAATGTCTGTAACATCTTCGATACGTTCGATAAATGTAAATTTCAGTCCCGGAGTAGGAAGCTCCTTGTCTCTGGAAGTAGCCCAGAAACCATCTGTCAGATAATCGTGCTCAACACTACTATGTTGCTGGATGGAAGCGTAGCCACAGTGGTGATTGGTTAGAATTAAACCTTCGGGCGAGATAATTTCTCCCGTACATCCACCTCCGAATATACCTACGGCATCTTTGAGAGAAACGCCGTTTGGATTATATAAGTCCTGGGCTTCCAGTTTTAATCCCTGTTTTTTCATCATGTCTATGGAGTGTTGCTGTTGCATCAATTGCAATAGCCACATACCCTCATCCGCTCTAACGGAAAATACAAAAAGCGCAGCCAGCGCTACCAGATAAAATCTTAGTTTGTTCATTATTTAATGATAAAATTTGAATATATGATTGTTAATATGTTCTGTTTCTCATTCTCAACTCTCCACTCTCAATTCTCCGTTTCTTAAAGCTTCCATGATATTAGCAGGCGGACGTTGATTCATCAGTTCGTTTTTCATAAAGTCCATGTAAGGAGCTACATGTTTAAAGAACTGATAATAACCTTTGCATAAGTAGTTCAATCCCGGTTCACCTTCTGCCGTTTGGCTAAAACGATTTTTCGGGCATTCCCCGTTGCAGGCAAACAGGAACTCACACTCTTTGCATTGAGTAGGGAGAGACTGGTATTTCATGTTCCCGAAGTTGTGCTGACGCTCGCTATGCATCATTTCTACCAGTGTCTTACTGTAAATGTTGCCTAACTTATATTCGGGGAATACAAAGTGGTCGCAAGAATAAACGTCTCCGTTGAATTCCATTACACCGGCATGTCCGCAAGTCTTTGCCATCGTGCATATACCGGGTTGCTCACCCATCCAGTTGGCCAGGGTAGAATCGAATATCTGCACATAGTATTTGCCGACATCTTCTTTCACCCATTCGTCAAAGAGAGTACAGAGAAAGTTCCCCCATTGTTCCGGAGTGATTGAAAAGTCAGCCAGTGTTCCGGCTTTATTTTCGGCAAGAGAAGCGAGATGACGTCCGTCTTCATGCGAAAGAATACGTTCAACGATGGGAGCGAACTGGATATACTGACAACCGATTTCTTTGAAGAAACGATAAAACTCCAACGGATATTCGGCATTGAAGTCATTGATAACTGCCATTGCATTCCATTCTACCCCGTGTTTCTTCAGAAGATTGATGCCTTGCATCACTTTCACAAAAGAAGGTTTTCCCAATTTGTTTTTGCGATACTCGTCATGAAACTCCTGCGGACCGTCGATGGAGACACCTACCAACCAATTGTTTTCACGGAAGAATTCGCACCATTCGTCAGTGAGCATAGTTCCGTTGGTCTGGATGCAATTGTCGATCGTACGTCCGCGGGCGTATTTCTTTTGCAGTTCCATTGCCTTTTTATAGAAGGAGAGCGGTCGCATCAGCGTTTCTCCTCCGTGCCAGGTGAAAAGTACCTGCGGCATGGTTTGTGAGTTAATGTACTCGTCGATAAACTTTTCCAGAAGTTCATCGCTCATTACGTGTTTCGGATTGTCTTTGTATAGGTTGGCCTTTTCCAAATAATAGCAATACTCGCATGCTAGGTTGCATACGGCACCTACAGGCTTTACCATTACATAAAGCGGTTTGGCAAAAGGGGCAAATGTTGATGTTTTCATGACTGCAAAATTAGATAAACTAAATGAAAAAAATAGCCTTACACCTATGTTTATAAGGATTATTAAAGAAAAGAGTCTTACAAGATTTAAATATTGATAAAATGTTTCTTTGAATTCTGAATCAGTTGTACCTTTGTGCACAGAATTTAATGAATAAATGAACGTGAATAAAATTTTGCCTTTTTTGCTTTTGCTTCCGTTTCTGGCTTCCTGTACCAGTAAGTACAAGATTGAAGGAACATCTTCAGTGAATAGTCTGGATGGAAAGATGCTGTATCTTAAATCTCTGCGTGATGGCGAGTGGGTGAAGCTGGATTCTGCTGAAGTGGTGCATGGTCTGTTTTCAATGAAAGGGAAAATAGATTCCGTACAGATGGTGACGCTTTATATGGATGAAGAAAGCATTATGCCGATCGTTCTAGAAAGTGGAAAAATAACAGTTACTATCAGCAATACGGACTTGAAGGCAGTGGGAACTTCTTTAAATAATGCGTTGTACGAGTTTATCAGCAAAAGAAACCAATTAGAAGAAAGTATCAGCGAACTGGAGCAGAAAGAAACCCGTATGGTATTGGATGGAGGGGATTTGGATGAAATTCACAGTCAGCTGGTGGTGGAAGGTGATTCACTGATGCAAGCGATGAATCAGTATGTGAAAACGTTCATTTCCGACAATTACGAAAATGTATTGGGACCCAGTGTATTTATGATGCTTTGCAGCTCTTTGCCCTATCCTATTATGACTCCGCAGATAGATGATATTATAAAGGATGCTCCTTACTCTTTTAAAGATAATAAGCTGGTAAGAGAATTCCTGTCTAAAGCAAGAGAAAACATGAAGTTGATAGAAGAACATCAACGATTGGAACAAAATGCTTCAACAAATAAGTAATACTTGAGTTTTTTGTGTATTTTTGCATAAAACTCAAGTAAAATGAAAACGACTACTGTTTCGGTATACGCCGCTTTCTTTTTTATTTTGGTACTGATATACATATCTACACTGGAAATCCTTCCGTCCTCGGAGGGATTTCTTTTTAATTATACGTATCTGTAAATTTGTCTGCGGACACCGTACAGACACTCCCTATCTACGTATATAATATCAGTATTAACCAAAGCATATATTGATATGACAACTAATGATGTATTTTTAGACGCCTGTAAAGGGCTAGTGATGCACTGTAATTGCAACATTCTTATTCTTAATGTGCTAGGCGATTTTAGAGCATATATAGCTCCGGAAGTCAGATTAAAAACTAGGGAATGTCGTTACAACGAAGTCCAGGACGCGCAAGACATTACAAAACTAATCTTGAACCTCGGACACAATTTCGCTCAAGGAATGAATGAACAAACACTTCGTGAAAAGGTGCAGTCCGTGCACAAGGAAAGTTTCAAGTTTGGTACTGATGATTATATGTGGTTCACAAAAGTTGATTTAAATAGATAAAATTATGAAAGCAATTAGTGTGCCTAACAATGAAATTAGAAAAAAGATAAACTCTTTGGGGTTTTCCCAAAAACAATATATTGAATATATTATGTACTTAGTTCAAACTAAGGTGTTAAACTCTCGTGTTACTAAGGAAATAGCGATAAGAAATGCTAGATATTTATTCAATCCTACTTCAGAAGAACTCAAGCAAGAAGAATTATATCTTAAAGAAATTTGCGCAAAAGGGTTTCCTTCTGATTATCAAGATTATTTATCTTCAACTCCTTTCTTTTCTAAAGTAGATGATTTTTTAGCTTTAGGAAGTTCTTGATTGTAAATAATCATGATAGCATTACAATATGGACATCTTACCATAGTTTCATTTAAGGGAACTGAAACTGATTTGTGACAATTATTACATTCAACGAGACTTTTATTTGTTTCCATAATATATTGTTTAAAATTTGCTCTAAGATAAGAAAATAATTATATTTGCGCAAGCCTTTTGGGGCAAAACATTGTTGGAAAATAAAAGAAGTGCCTTTACCAGTTAAAATCGCCAAATCTTTAACAAATACACAAGGCACAGTCAACCTGCTATATAGAAGTGGGTTGTCTGTCTGCGTGTATTAATAAGGCGTTTGGCGATGCCTAACTGGTAGCGGACGGCAGCCTACTTCTTCGTATATAAACCTTTCCTTTTGGGGCTGCGGAGGAAGCCAAATTCTTAATATTATGAAGAAAGTTAGTTTTGTAACCATTGTTATTCTATTTATTGTATTTATGCAAACATTTGCTCAAGATAAAATTCCCATAAGTGCTTCTATGAATGAATCTACAATAATAGATACTCTTAAAAAAGTCCAAGGAGGTGATACCTTCCATTTTCCACGCAATGCTGGTATTATTTATAATGATAAAGGTAGATTAGGAGGATGGTTAATGCGAGGTAAAACACTCCCCAGTGTGTATGATTTGATGAATCTAGATGTTGTTCAGTTTAATGATTTGAATAGTAAGTACGATACCGAACTAAAACGTAAAGTGTTCTTGGAAAGTGAAGAAGGAATCGAAATGTCAAAAAGACTAAAAGCTCTCAAAGGGCAAGTCCTGAAATACCCTTTTTATTTTGTCTTACCATTGTCCGGGTACACTACTAATAATACCGCACATGCTGAATATAATTTGAAAACAAAAACACTTGATATAGAATTTAGGACAAACTATTCTTATTATGCAGGATTTATAAATTTTCCATCTTTAATTGTAAAATGTCATCCTTCAATAACCCAAAAGCCATTCTACAATATTATAAGCGGACATAAATATAACTCTAATATAGTGAAAATACCTATGACAGAGAAGGTTGCAATTAAAGTCGAAGATAATATAAAAACTCTAAATCTTATAGTTGAATTTAAACTTCAACAAGTAAAAGGACCTCGGCTATTACAGGGAATATCTACTAAATTCTTTATTGTAGACAAAGCTACAAATGAAATTTACTTTTCATTATAGTTTTCTAGCTCTCAACAAAAACTTATCAAACCTTTTAAAATCAGCCGGACTAAGTTCCGGCTCTTTTTGTATTAGTCCGTTTTTAGGGTCTATAATGAACGGGAGTGCTTCTGCCAATAACTTCTTAAATCCACGTTTACTTTTCGCTTTGGACGACTTATAGAGGTGATTTATTACGGTTAGAAAATAGCCTTGTTTGCCACATATTTCGAAGTAATACTTTTGAGGTATTTCCACATCGGACAAGTCCCCGAAGTAGGTGTTTATCAATAATTGCGTTCCCTGTACCGTCAGACCTATAACTTCATTGACCATTGTTACACAGGGAATAGTAACTCCACCTAATATAAGCTTTGTTTGTTTTCTGTTAGTTCTATCCATTTTGCTTCTTTTATTTCTTTATGTGTTATACGTCCGTCAGAACAACAGAGGAAACAATTAAACATATCAGAAGCGTTAATGTCCCTCAAATTATATCTGAATATAAATTCGTCAACATACTTTTGCAAGTATTTCTTCGTGTGAACATTGCGATATGCACCTAATATCATACGTTTAAAATGTGTCCAACAGGCTTCTATTCTGTTAGTTGTGATATTGTCGTAACTATACAAATTCTTACTGTGGTCAACAACCTGACGAGGATATTCCTTGCCTATTTCATTGTAAGAAGCATTTTCATCTGTATAGATATTGGAATCGGGCTGCACGTGTTTCTTTATAAATGCAGAAAGAGTTTTGGCGGTAGTATCTCCCGTTACTAGAGCATTTATTAAGAAATCCCGTTGTATCATTCCAACTACCGGAGTTTTGTCTTTATGGGAACGTCCTTGCGAGTGCGCCACTTTCTTGTTCCAATGGCGGTTCTTGTTTCTACCCCCGACAAGTGTTTCATCAATTTCCACATCATCCGTTAGAGGATTTTCGTTTGCAAGATACATTTGGCTCCTTATTTTGTGTAGCATAAACCACGCTGTCTTTTGAGTGACATTTATATCTTTTGCCAACTGGTAGGAAGAAAGCCCTGCTTTATGATTAACAACCAACCATATAGCAACGAACCACCTTTGTAGGTCAATCTTAGTTTTCTCAAACATAGTTCCTGTCTTTACGGTAAAGTTCTTCCCTGTGTTTTTACAGCGATAATCCCCGTTTTTCAATTTGTAGACTTTTGAAGTTTTATCAAACGGTGAAATGGGTTTACCGTGCCAATTAATAGCCTCAAGATGTTTAATGCAGGCTTCTTCATTTGGAAACTGCTTGTAAAGAGCTGGAATTGAATTTACTTTGATGTCAAACGGGTCTTTCATAAGGCTGTCCTCCAACTATTTTGTGACGTAACAATTTACAAAGATTTTATGAAATATCAAAGAAATCCACAGACAAATTTACAGATACGTATAATTAAAAAGAAATCCCTCCGAGGACGGAAGGATTTCCAGTGTAGATATGTATATCAGTACCTTTATTTTAGTCTTATCGGTTTCTTGTCGTAGAGATTCGGAGGCCCCCGATGTGGCGTTCCAGAAGATCGAAATGTGTATGGAATCTCTCCCTGATACGGCTCTGTATCTATTAAAATCAGTTCCTCATCCTGAAAAATTGCGTGGAAAGTCGCAGGCGGATTATGCGCTTTTATTAACGCAGGCAATGGATCAGAACTATGTGAAGTTTACTTCTGATTCGTTGATTGCATTGGCACTGAATTACTATACTGTAAAGCGTGGTGACACTGCCATGCGTGCTAAAGCACAGTATTATTATGGTAGAGTGCTGCGTGAATTGGGTAAAGATGAAGAGGCTTTGTCGTTCCTGTCTTCAGCAAAGGAAATGTTCGGGAAGATTCAATGTTGCAAGATGTTTGCCATGGCTACCGATGAGATCGGGATGGTGAACCGGAAAAAGAAATTGTATCAGGAGTCGTTGAAGAATTTTCAGGAGTCATACGCTATCTATGAAGAGTTGAAAGATTCTTTGGGCATTGTCAGAGCCGGGCAGAATATAGGCCGGGCTTATTTGTTCCAGAATAAATGGGATAGCTGTTATTTCTATTATAATAATGCTTTAGAATTAGCCAGGAAAAAACAGTATCCGTCTGAAGTTTCCATTTTACATGAGTTGGGTATCCTGTATCGTTCTATGGGAGAGTTGAAAAAGTCAGAGCGCTATTTCCTTGCTGCTTATGAAAAAGAAACGGATGAAGAAAGGAAATATGTAGAGTGTATGTCTCTGGGATATTTGTATATACAAATGGGGGATGTGGAGAATGCCAGAAAATACTTTAAGATGAGTATAAATTCCTCTAAAGAGTATACCCGTATTGACGCATACAACAATTTATACTTTTTGGAAAAGGATATTGATAATTTTGAAGAAGCAATTACTTATCATGAAAAAGCGGATTCCATTGTCAGCGTATTGGATGAGGTCGATTCCCTAGAGTTGATAACAGAACTGCAAAAGCAGTATGAGAACGAAAAACTCCGGAGCGATAATTTACAAATGAAAATGCACCGTACGGTTTTTCTGTTTTGCGGTACGATTGTTTTCCTGATTGTAGCCTTCTATATGTGTTATTACTATTACAAAAGTAAGAACCATAAAAAGAAGATTGCCGAGATTGAGTCCCAGATTAGAGATAATGAAGAGGAGATAAAGCGATATCAGCAGGAGATGGAAGAAATCCAGGAGTTGAAAGACCAAGTGCTGGAAGAGAACCGCATACTCGAAGAAAATCGAATGAAGGTAGGCGAGTTGAATGGAAAGATTGTGCTTTTGAGTATGCAGAACAAAACCTTATCGGGGTTGTTGAAAGAACTAGGAGGAGAGTTAACTGTCGGACCGTCTTCTGAACAGTATATATCTGCTTTTCGATTATTGCTTGCTATCAAAGAGGGAACATTAAGAGGTAAGTTGTCTGATGGAGAACGCTATAAATTGTTTAGTCTGTTTGATTTACTCTATGCTGATTACGTTACCCGATTGCTTGACAAAGCTTCTTTATTGACAAAACGTGATCTTGAAATCTGTTGCTTCCTTAAATTTGGGCTGACTAATGAAGAGTTGGCTCGTATTTTCCAGACCTCTTCCGACTCGGTAACCAAGGCGAAGGGGAGACTAAAAGGTCGGTTAGGCATTTCTTCACAAGAAGATTTAAATGCATTTTTAAGGGACTTTTGATAAATAAAAAATGAATTGTCCGGGTCAGTGACAGAATTAAAATATGTATTTTGTTGAATTTTAGATCTTTACGATGAATCAGACACACTGATTTTGTCCGGGTGACTTTTTTTGTGTTTTCAGATGCATGCCGTACTTTTGACCTAACAAGAACCAAATAGCTATATGAAAAATCCTAATGAATTATCTGCTACCTCTTCATGGAGAGGTAACGAATTGCAGTTGATAGAACAGAAAGCCAACATTGTTGTCGGAGTAGCTAATTCTCGTACGCGGTTAAGGATAGGAGTTCTATTAAGTAAATATTCAGAGTATCAGGTGGATTATATATCCTCCGAGAGTGAAACGGGTAAACTGATTGAAGAAGCCGATCTAATAATTGGTGCGGGGATTACTGCCTATGAAGGGGTGTTACGCCGGAAACCGGTGATTGTAGTGGGGGATTATGGCTTTGGAGGCTTGGTTACTCCGGATACATTCCGCAAGCATTATAACAATCGGTTTAGAGGAAAGATTAATGGTGCAAGAGGTGAATCTTTCTCATTGGAGAATTTAGAAAAAGAAATTCATAAAGGTTTTAATTTGACTTTTCAAGAATTGCAAATGATGTCAAACCAAACCATAACTTTGCAAAACATCTAAATATCTGAATTCCTTAATTTCTTAATTTAATAGTTTGATGCATAAAACTGGTTAGGAGTGTGGGGGTGCGTGAGCATCCCCATATTCATTTTTAGGTATAATACACAGATTACCGGTCTTGATCTTCGTTTTTCACCATTCCCTTATGTTGCTCCGGGAGGGCACTTTCAACAGCAGCGTATGCCTCTGCCATGGTTGCCTTGATATTTTCCATGCCTTTTCCTTTGGGAGGAATAGGGTCGTGAATAGTCAGAATCATGCGATGGCGATGTATCCATTTGCCTGTGCGTGGAAGGATTTCAAATGAGCCATCGATAGTGACAGGTACCACTGCCAACTGTAAATCATCTGCCAATTGGAAAGCCCCTTTTTTAAAATATCCCATGTGTCCGGTAAAAGTGCGTGCACCTTCGGGAAAGACCACCAGAGAAACTCCGTCTTTCAACGAGTCTTTTGCCTGCCGGATGGTTTCCAAAACCTTCTTCGGGCCGGAACGGTCTACAAAGATATGTCCTGCGCTTTCACAGGCTTTTCCGACGAATGGCAATTTACGCAGACTTTTTTTCATCATCCATTTAAAGTTTCTTCCAATGAAGCCGTAGATGAGGAAAATATCAAATGAACCCTGATGGTTAGGTACAAAAATATAGGAAGTTTTGTCATGCAGCTTTTCGCGCCCCTCAATCTTCACGGGAATCAACAGGAACAGACAAATTAATTGTGACCATATCTTTCCCGGATAATATCCCCAGAAGTGGGCTCCTCCCAAGAGGGAACCTACAATAGTGACGATTGCCGTAAGGATAGTCAGCACTAATAAAATAGGCAAAGCGATGCAAATCTGATAAATATAATACAGTATCTTCATAGGGTTGGATTTTTATCCTGCAAATATACATGATTATTGGTAAAAAAGAGAGGCAGATGTGAGATAATCTTTCCGATTGTGTTATTTTTGCCTCTTGTTAGTAGAGATAGTTACAAAATTATGATACGTATATTACATACTGCCGACTGGCATTTGGGACAAACCTTTTTTGGATATGATCGCACGGGAGAACATGAGGTATTCCTGAATTGGCTGGCAGAAGAAATTCGTCAGAAAGAGATTGATGCATTGATTATAGCCGGAGATGTTTTTGATGTTTCCAACCCTTCCGCTGCATCCCAAAGCATGTATTATCAGTTTATTTATCGGGTGACAGTGGAGAATCCGAATCTGCAAATTGTCATTGTAGCCGGCAATCATGATTCGGCAGCACGTCTGGAAGCTCCTTTGCCTCTGTTGCAGGCTATGCGGACAGAAGTCAGAGGGGTAGTGCGTAAACTTGAAGGTGGAGAAATTGATTATGACCATTTGATCGTGGAACTGAAGAACCGGAAAGGGGAAGTGGAACTGCTTTGCATGGCTGTCCCTTTTTTGCGCCAGGGGGATTATCCGGTCGTGCAGACGGAAGGCAACCTGTACGCGGAGGGAGTTCGCGAACTATATTCGCAGCTTCTGCAAAGGCTATGGAAGCAAAGGACAGCGAATCAGTCGATTCTTGCCATCGGTCATTTGCAGGCTACAGGATCGGAGATTGCAGAAAAAGATTATAGTGAACGTACTGTGATTGGTGGTCTGGAATGTGTATCGCCGGAAGCTTTTTCCGAACAGATAGCGTATACGGCATTGGGGCATATACATAAAGCGCAGCGAGTGTCGGGAAGGGAGAATGTGAGATATGCAGGAAGTCCTATTCCGATGTCTTTTGCAGAGAAACATTATCATCATGGAGTCGTGATGGTGACTTTTGACGGAGGTTGTGCAGTGGACATTGAACGGTTGGAATGCCCGAAATTAATCCCTTTAGTGAGTGTGCCGAATGGAGAGCCCGCCTTGCCGGAAGTGGTGTTGGAAGCCTTGAAAGAATTGCCGGAGACAAAGGATGTAGCTCCTTATTTAGAAGTGAAGGTACTGCTGGAGGAGCCGGAACCTATGCTTCGGCAGGAGATTGAGGAGGCATTGGCAGATAAAAATTATCGATTGGCACGCATTGTGTCTACCTATCGCACCGATGTAGAAAATAAGGAGAAAGAAAACGAGAACTGGAAGAGAGGATTGCAGGAGATGTCTCCCTTACAGATTGCGCAGTCTGCCTTTGAAAAGATTTATCAGGTGGAAATGCCTGCCGAACTGACAGGTTTGTTTCAGGAAGCCTATTGGGCTGCTACTCATAAAGAAGAGGAGGAAGAAGAATGAAAATACTGGCTATACGATTGAAGAATCTGACCTCGATAGAAGGGATGGTAGAAGTGGATTTTACAGCAGAACCATTACATTCTGCAGGTATATTTGCCATATCAGGACCTACGGGTGCCGGTAAGTCTACTTTACTAGATGCTTTATGTCTGGCACTGTATGATAAGGCTCCCCGTTTCGCAACTTCGGTGGAAAGTGTAAATTTAGCAGATGTAGGAGACAATCAGATAAATCAGTCCGATGTAAGAAATTTATTGCGTCGGGGAACAAGCGACGGTTATGCGGAAGTCGATTTCTTAGGCATTGACGGACGACGTTACCGTTCTCGTTGGTCGGTACGGCGGACAAGAAATAAGATAAGCGGTTCTTTGCAGCCACAAACGCTGGAGGTGAAAGAACTGGATACAGAGAAAGAATTCCAGGGTACCAAAAAAGAGTTATTGATTCAGTTGGTGGAGCTGGTTGGTTTGACGTATGAGCAGTTTACCCGTACCGTATTATTGGCGCAGAATGATTTTGCGACATTCCTGAAATCGAAAGGGGCGGCCAAAGCGGAGTTGCTTGAGAAGTTGACGGGAACCGGTGTTTATTCCCGGATTTCTCAAGAAGTCTATGCCCGGAATAAGGCGGCACAGGAAGAAGTCACTTTGATTCAGAATCGAATGAATGTGATCGAATTGATGCCGGAAGAAGAATTGCTTGCTTTACAAAAAGAGAAAGAACTGTCGGCCGAAAAGCGTGTGACAGGAATCAAACTGCTGGCGGAACAGAATGAACAACTGAATGTGGTTCGTTCATTAAAAATGCAGGAAGATCTTTGGAAGAAGAAGCAACAGGAAGAACAGGAGGAGCAAGCAAGATTGAAAATGTTACAGGGCGCATTGGCTTCACAAGAAGAAGGATTGGTGCATTTCAAGGCACAATGGGAAGCCATACAGCCGGACTTGAAGAAAGCCCGTCAGTTGGATGTACAGATACAGTCACAGCAGGACAGTTACACACAATCGAAACAGATGTTACAGTCCGCTAATAAACAGGTGTCGGAGCAGGAACAAAAAATGCGGATGGCTACGGAGCAGTTGCAGGTTTCTTATTCTTCTCTGAATCGTTTGCTGAATCATGTAGGAATAGAAAAAGCGTTGCAGCTAGAACAGGTGGAAGAAATTCTACGGCAGGAAGCAGACAAACTGACAGCCGAGATAAACACGAATGAAGAGCGGTTGTTGCGATTAAACTCTTTCGGATATCCGTTATTGACCGAAGAACAGATGAAGTTGCAAAAAGAGCTGACACGCCAACAGAATATCCGGCAATTGACGGAAACGCAGACGAAAACAAAGGCAGAAATAGAACGGTTGGAGAAAGAAACAACTGATTGCCTAAAACAATTGACGGAACAAGAAACCGCATTGAAAGTAACTCAACGCCTTTACGAGAATGCACGTATGGCAGTGGGAAAAGACGTGAAAGCATTGCGTCAGCAATTGCAGGAGGGGGAAGCTTGTCCGGTTTGCGGTAGTACGGCGCATCCTTACCATCAGGAACAGGAGGTAGTAGATACTCTTTTTCGGAGTATAGAACAGGAGTATAATGCAGCAGTAGCAAACTGTCAACAGATCAATAACCGGAGCATTGTTTTGCAACGTGATTGGACGCATCAGAAGATGGTGGACGGACAGATTGGAGAACAGTTGGCGGCATTGTATAAAGCTGGGATCGATGCTGGTAACGAAGAGCAGATACAACATCGTTTGACGGAACTGGCAGAACGTATTTTAGAATATCGTAATCTTTATGCAGAATGGCAACGCAGCGATGAAGAAATTAAAAAGATGCGTGCGTATTGTGAAGCTCTTCGTGAGAATGTATCTCTTTGTCGCCTGGCGATGCAGAAAGTATCGTCTGCTAAAGAACAGTTGGTGTTATTGCAGAATGCTGCTTCAGCCGAACAAAAGAGATTTGAAGTTATAGAGAAAGCGTTGAATGTGCTCTGTCAGGAACGTTCGCAACTGTTGAAAGGAAAAAGTGCGGATGAAGCGGAAGCAGCCGTGGCAAAAAGAGAAAAAGAGCTGAATTTGGCTTTGGAGAAAGCACGCAAAGAGGTAGAGGCTGTGCACAATCGCCTTTCTGGTCTGCAAGGAGAGATGAAGCAAATTACGCTGGCTATTGGAGAATTGCAGGAACAGTATAAAAAGATTGGGTCTCCCGAACAACTTCCCGAAATAATAAAGAAACAACAGGAGGAAAACCTGAATACCGAACGTGCTCTTTCTACTATGGAAGCCCGTCTGCTACAACAAGCAAAGAATAAGCTAACTGTGGAGCAGATTGCGAAGGAGCTGGCAGAGAAACAGACGATTGCCGAACGTTGGGCGAAACTTAATAAACTGATAGGCAGTGCGGACGGAGCGAAATTTAAAGTGATAGCTCAAAGTTACACTTTGAATTTACTGTTGCTTCATGCCAATAAACATTTATCCTACCTTTCTAAACGCTATAAGTTGCAACAGGTTCCCGACACGTTGGCGCTTCAAGTGATAGATTGTGATATGTGTGATGAAATACGGACTGTGTACTCTCTTTCCGGTGGTGAATCATTCCTGATATCTTTGGCGTTGGCTTTGGGCTTGTCTTCCTTATCAAGCAATAACCTGAAAGTAGAATCTCTATTTATTGATGAAGGATTCGGCTCTTTGGATGCGGAAAGCCTGCGTACGGCAATGGAAGCATTGGAACAATTACAGATGCAGGGACGGAAAATCGGAGTTATTTCTCACGTACAGGAGATGAGTGAACGAATTTCTGTTCAGGTGCAAGTGCATAAGAAAGTGAATGGAAAGAGTGTGCTTACCGTTGTAGGGTAAGCACATCCATTATCTCCTTTTACATTAATTCGTTCAATTCGCTTAAATTCTTCTTTATTTCGTGGATGCGATTTAAGAACTTCTTGCGGTAAATCCATAAAATCAATCCTAGTCCTCCGCCCCATAACAGGATAAAGAAGGCTATCATGCCTATTCCATATTGCCACACTTGCCAGTAGATAAATGAGAGTACAGCCAGTACCAGGAGGAAAGCAATAGCAATCAGTCGTTCTCTGATGGTCCATCGGTGTATACGGTTCACGCGGCTGATTACCTCTACCAGAGGCATCTCGTCTATTTGAGTCCGTTGGAGAAAGCGGGTGGTGACGATGTCCCAGCAAAGTGCGGGAATCCATGCGAAAATGATAATGATGTAGATCGGGTTCAATCTGTTGTGCAACAACACCTCCGCTAAAAACAAGATCAATATCGGCAAAGAAATCAGAATAAGCTTGATGTTCAGGCTGGCAATGGCATGGATACCTTTGTCTGCATGCCTTATCAGCTTTTCAAGCTCTTCTTCTTTGATGAACTCTTTATCTTTCAAGTGTTCATCCAGGGCATTCCAAGATTTTTTCAGTTCTTCCAGTTCCATATATCTTATTCCTCCTTTTTCATTCTTTTAAGTTTGTCTTTGATACGGCTTAGTTTAGTCGCTACATTGGTAACCGTTAGTCCGGTAATTTCTGCTATTTCTTCATAACTTTTGTCTTCGAGATAGAGCAGGATAATTGATTTGTCTAGTTGTCCCAGCTGGTTAATCATCTGATAAAGCTGTTTCAGCATTTCGTTGATCGGGTCGTGTGCTTCTATGGTCCAGTCAGTATCTTTGGTGAGACTGACAATTTCCGGTACATTCTTTTCTTTACGATAAAAACTGATACAAGTGTTGAGGGCAATACGATAAATCCATGTAGATACTTTACATTCTTTTCTGAATTTAGGATAGGCTTTCCAAAGATTCAGTAGCACATCCTGATAAAGGTCATTGAGCGGAGCATTGGGGTTGGCGTACAGATAGCACACTTTGTAGATCACCCGTTCATATTCGCGGATTACCGACAAGAACTCTTGCTCAATAGGAGGATTGGCTTCTGTTGTTTGTTCTCTCATGAAGTCTATGATTGCTTTTCTGGTTAGTTAGTCGTGAGAAAAGGAGAAAAATCACAGGAGAATGATGATTATTGAAGATTCGCTGCCAGAAACTTGCGCATTTCTTCGATGCTTTTTCCCCGGCGGCGGGTATAATCTTCGAGTTGGTCTTCTCCAATCTTTCCTACAGAGAAATATTCGGAAGCCGGATGTGAAAACATAAGTCCGCAAACAGAAGCGTGCGGATACATGGCCCCGTTTTCAGTCAATGAAATACCTATCTGTTTCATGTCCAGCAGTTCATCCAACAGGAAGTTGACAGACTGATCCGGTAAAGACGGGTAACCGACGGCAGGGCGAATACCTTGATATTTCTCGACCAATAAATCCGCTATGCCCAGATTTTCTTCTTTGGCATATCCCCATGCTTCTTTTCGTACATACTCATGCATCTTTTCTGTTGCAGCTTCTGCCAGTCGGTCGGAGAGGGTTTGGACAAGCAAGTGTTTATATGGATCCTGTTCATACAGTCCTTCCATGTCCGCATCAATAGAAGAAGCAAAAGCACCGATGGTGTCGGGGATGCCGGAAGAAAGAGGACGGATAAAGTCGCTTAGACAAAGGAAAGGACTTCCATCTCTTTTGGGTGTCTGCTGACGCAGTAAAGGAAAGGTGACGAATTGGTCTTTTTCTTTCTCAATAATCAAATTATCTCCGTCAGCGTTCGCTTTACAGAGCTTGAATAGGGTCTTTACCTCATAATCCCGGTCGAGTAGATCAAGCATCCGGTTGGCTTCTTTAAATAGCTGCATGGCTTCGGAGGCCTTGCTACGTTCTTCTTCCGGAAAAGTCGTCAGCCACGAAGCACGACAGGCATCACATCCGTGAATGTTGGCGATGGCTGCAAAACGTGGCTGGAAACCCCATGCGTGGAAAAAGTAAATCCAGTTGATGTAGGGAGTGACTGTATGTATTTTATAAGATAGAATCATAATTTATACAATTAAATGGGAATTTAGCGGTTAAATGGGAATTTAGCAGTTAGGCTGAAAGCCTTACAATTATATATTTATTGGAGTGCCCTGAAAGGGCTTAATTATATAGCGTAGGGCAACGCCCTACGTAAAAA